>QXGG01169168.1_pt1 | contig 25377 bp, 23 predicted proteins | sample 1982491 | NCBI WGS metagenome assembly QXGG01 (sample SAMN09924614, study PRJNA488089) | Wastewater metagenome, whole genome shotgun sequencing project. | isolation source: South African research farm wastewater | place: South Africa: Irene, Agricultural Research Council, Animal Production... | reverse complement strand
GTCTCAACTCAGCGCACAGCAACGGCGGCCAATCAAACGTCAACAACTCGCTCAGGACTCGTCAGCCAAGCCGATATTGATGCGCTAGTGATCCGCGTTGACGCCTTGAATGAAGAGAAAGCGCAGCTTGATAATCAATGGCGTATTGAACGTAACCGCTACGATTCAACAAAAATCCGCATTGATGACAGTAAAAAAACGATTCGCTTAGAAATGGATGAGGTGTTACTGAACAACTCGCCACGCGACCGTTTGGACGGTTTGCTCAGTCAGCATGAAGCGCTCTCAAAAGACTCTAAAGAAGTGGCCAAAAAAGTCGCTCAACTCGAAGAGAAACTGACCGCGCACCAATTGTTATCTGTGCAAGCTCATCGCGACCTCGACAGTATGCGTACGCGCTACGTGGCTCAGCAGCGTGAGCAAGATCTGCAACGCGTACAAGAAATCACCCGTTTTCTTGATCGTGAATTGCGTTTCAGCGAAAACGTTTCTTTCAAGTGCTCAACTAACAAGAGCCTAACCGCTTGCTTAAATGACTACCCACTGGACGCCAGAATCCAAAACTGGGTACAAGACCATTACCAAGAAGCGTTATTTGCTCAACTCGCGGGTAAAGTGGATTCAGTTAAATTAAGCTCTGACTGGTACTCCACACAAATCAGCCGCAACTTTACTGACGCCACCATCAATCTTGATGGCTCAGTCTCTGCTGAAGTTGAAATCAATGCCATAATTATGCCACGCAAGATGATGGCCTGCGCTTTACTCAAAGCACCCGCTGATTTATGTGCAGCACAGTCTGCATCGTTAATTGTGCGCAGCAATAAGTACGGCGACCAGGTTTACATCAACGACAAACCTTATGGCTCAACGCCCTTATCCGTGATGCTTGATCCCGGTGAGTATAATGTTGAAGTAAAATTCAAAGGTTTGACACAAAAACGTACGCTGACATTAGATGAGAACCGCCATCTTAACTTTGTCTTCTAAAGCGTTTTATTGAAGTACTGCCCACTAAAAACCAGCCTTAGCGCTGGTTTTTTTATCGTTAGTTAAAAGTGGCTTTCAGCTTATATTTCAAAGTTACCCATCATTGGTTTCATCGTCTAAGCCGTCGCGCATGCGCTGCATTTCTTCAGTAGACTTTAAACGGCACACAGCGAGTTGCGCTAAGCGCATATTTTTTACTGCCACTAACGGGTCTTCTGCAGGCGCACTGCTTTGCGCACGTTCGTAGGCACTCAAGTCATCCAGCTCTTCAGCATTTTGTTCCTGCTTAATATCATCACTCATAACATAGTTCCCAGCGCGCTGCAGACGACAACCATCTGCCTAAATAATGACCAACAGACTTTAACTTAGCATGCTTAAGCCGCTCTTTTAGCGTGACATAAGGCAGCACTGCATAAATTTTTTCTGCAATCCGCTAGACTAGTACTTTTTGCAGCGCTATTGAGTCAGTTCAGTATGAGTGTTAAAGATTTAAGCAAGCACACCCCAATGATGCAGCAGTATTGGCGGTTAAAAAACCAGCACCCCGAGCAGATTATGTTTTATCGCATGGGTGACTTTTATGAACTTTTTTATGACGATGCAAAAAAAGCTTCGCAACTGTTAGATATCACTCTCACCTCGCGCGGGCAGTCGGCCGGTAGCATTATTCCCATGGCCGGCATCCCCTTCCATGCTGCTGAAGGCTATTTAGCGCGCTTAGTCAGCTTAGGTGAATCTGTAGTCATCTGCGAGCAAACCGGTGACCCGGCAACGGCAAAAGGCCCGGTGGAACGCCAAGTGGTGCGTATCCTGACGCCCGGCACCGTCAGCGACGAAGCCCTTATGGATGATCGCCGCGACAACCTTGTAGCGGCGTTACTCGGTACAGACACACTATTTGGTTTGGCGGTGTTAGATATCAGCAGTGGCCGCTTTAGTGTGCAAGAGTTAAGCAGTGAAGAAAATGTACTGGCAGAACTCGAACGCGTCAATCCAGCGGAACTGCTGATGCCTGATGATTGGGCGATCCCCAGCGCTCTGAATAAACGCCGTGGTAACCAGCGCCGTGCACCGTGGGATTTTGATTACGACAGCGGCTTTAAAGCCCTATGTCAGCAGTTTGCCACCCAAGATTTAAAAGGCTTTGGTTGTGAGACCTTATCCTTAGCGATTGGCGCAGCAGGCTGTTTATTAAACTATGCCAAAGAAACTCAGCGCACCGCTCTGCCCCATATTCGCAGTTTGTTTCATGAACGCATCAGCGAAACAGTAGTGCTCGATGCTGCGACGCGGCGCAACTTAGAACTGGATAAAAACCTCTCCGGTGGCCGTGATAACACCCTGCAATCAGTGATTGATCGCTGCCAAACCAGTATGGGTAGCCGCCTGCTCAGCCGCTGGCTGAACCGCCCGTTACGCCAAAAAGCAGTACTTGAAGCGCGCCAAGATGCGATTGCCTACTTGCTCAATGACTATCACTTTGAACAGGTGCAACCCGCGCTAAAAGATATCGGTGACATTGAACGTATTTTAGCGCGCATCAGTTTGCGCAGTGCCCGCCCGCGTGATCTGGCACGTTTACGCGATGCCCTTAATGCGCTGCCTGCCTTGCAAGAGGTGCTGTCAGCCTTGGATATCAGCCGTATTCAAGAACTGGCACAAGCCATTAGCCTGTATCCAGAGCTATCCGACACCCTGAGCCGCGCCATTATTGATAACCCACCTGCGGTGATTCGCGAAGGCGGTGTATTAAAGCTCGGTTACGATGCTGAACTCGATGAGTTGCTGACCATCAGCGAAACCGCCGGCCAGTACTTAATTGATTTGGAAACCCGCGAAAAAGCCCGTACCGGTTTAGCCAACTTAAAAGTCGGTTACAACCGCGTCCACGGCTATTTTATTGAAATCCCCACACGCCAAGCTGAACAGGCACCGCCTGAATATATTCGTCGGCAAACCCTCAAAGGTGCTGAGCGCTTTATTATTCCAGAACTGAAAGCCTTTGAAGATAAAGCCCTGTCGGCAAAAAGCCGCGCGTTAGCCCGCGAAAAGCAGCTGTATGATGAGCTTTTAGATATTTTGATTACCCAGATTGCACCCTTGCAAGCCAGCGCCGCTGCACTGGCGGAACTGGATGTGATCAGCAATTTATCTGAGCGCGCACTTAACCTTAATCTATGCCGCCCGCAGTTTACCGAGCAGCCACTCTTAGACATTAAGCAAGGCCGCCACTTGGTGGTTGAGCACGTGCTGACCACGCCTTTTGTCGCCAACGATGTCAGCATGGATGACGCCACGCGCATGCTGATTATCACTGGTCCCAACATGGGTGGTAAATCGACCTATATGCGCCAAACGGCGTTGATCGTGCTACTGGCACACATCGGTAGTTTCGTTCCTGCCCAGCAGTGTTCTTTATCGCTGGTGGATCGTATTTTCACTCGGATTGGCTCCAGTGATGACCTCGCCGGTGGACGCTCAACCTTTATGGTCGAGATGAGCGAAACAGCCAATATTTTGCACAATGCCAGTGCCAGCAGCTTAGTGCTGATGGATGAGGTCGGCCGCGGTACCAGTACCTTTGATGGTTTATCACTGGCTTGGGCCGCCGCTGAGCAGCTGGCCGAGCTCAAAGCTTGGACCTTATTTGCCACACACTATTTTGAGCTGACGTCACTGCCTGAGCGCTTAAGTAGCGTGGCCAACGTGCACTTGAGTGCCACTGAGCACCAAGATCGGATTGTCTTCTTGCATAACGTACGCAGCGGTCCTGCCAGCCAAAGTTATGGTTTAGCCGTAGCGCAATTGGCCGGTGTGCCCACTGCAGTCATCACGCGCGCCCGTGAGCACCTCAAACAGCTCGAAGACAGCAGCGTACTGCAAGAAAAACACACAGCCAAGGCTGCAGCGCCAGCACCGATACAAAGTGATTTATTCGCTACGCAGCCGCATCCGCTGCTGCTAGAATTACACAACCTAAGCCCAGACGAGCTCACCGCTAAACAAGCACTTGATCTGTTATATGCTTGGAAGGCGCAAATCTAACGCTAGATAACGCAAGCTGTTAGAATAGCCGACCTTTTACTTTATACACTGCGCTGCCGTAGGGCGGCGCTTCTATATTTACTTGTAGTTCTACACAGATAGAGCACAAGTCATTAGCCCTAGGAGATAGCTAGTTATGACCTTCGTTGTCACTGATAACTGCGTTAAATGCAAGTACACCGACTGCGTAGAAGTCTGCCCAGTAGACTGTTTCTATGAAGGTCCAAACTTTCTGGTGATTCACCCAGATGAGTGCATTGACTGCGCTTTATGTGAGCCTGAGTGCCCAGCTGAAGCGATTTTCGCTGAAGACGAAGTACCTGAAGATATGCAGGAATACACCGCATTGAACCAAGAGTTAGCCGACATCTGGCCCAATATCACCGAAAAGAAAGATGCCCTACCCGATGCTGAAGAATGGGATGGTGTTGCGGATAAGTTGAAACACCTCGAGCGTTAATCTGCTCAGAGCAGTTGAGCAGCACAGCGCAGACTCAACCGCCTCACAATAAAAAACCCCGTAGCCGTTTCATCGCGGCTACGGGGTTTTTATTTAAGCGTCTATCTATTTAAGCTGCTCATGCGCCTGCTGATCCGCATGGTAGGACGAGCGCACCAAAGGCCCGGAAGCAACGTTCTTAAAGCCCATTTTCAGGCCTTCTTCAGCAAACCAAGCAAACACATCCGGATGCACAAAGCGCTGCACTGGCATGTGGTCACGCGATGGCTGCAGATACTGCCCCAGCGTCAACATATCAATATCGTGCTCGCGCATGCGCTTCATCACTTCGATCACTTCTTCATCGGTTTCACCCAAACCCAGCATTAAACCCGACTTCGTCGGCACACCGGGCACGCGCTGTTTAAATTGCTCGAGCAGATCCAGTGACCATTCAAAATCCGAACCTGGACGCGCGGCTTTATAGAGGCGCGGTACCGTTTCGAGGTTGTGATTAAACACATCCGGCGGCTCAGTCGCGGTGATATCAAGGGCAATATCCATGCGCCCACGGTAATCTGGCACTAAGGTTTCCAGTTGCACGCCCGGCGATAATGCACGAATTTCACGGATACAATCAGCAAAGTGCTGCGCACCGCCATCACGTAAGTCATCACGGTCAACCGAGGTAATCACCACATATTTAAGCTTCATATCAGCAATGGCGACCGCTAAGTTATGCGGCTCATTCTCATCCAAAGGATTGGGACGGCCATGCCCCACATCGCAGAATGGGCAGCGACGGGTGCAAATATCACCCATAATCATAAAGGTTGCAGTACCGCTGGAGAAACACTCACCTAAGTTCGGGCACGAAGCCTCTTCGCACACGCTGTGCAGCTTATGCTTGCGCAAGGTTTGCTTAATATTGTCCACTTCAGGTGACACCGGTACGCGTACGCGAATCCAGTCGGGCTTACGCAGCACATCGGTGGTTGGAATGATTTTTACTGGGATACGCGCTAATTTTTCTGCACCGCGTAACTTCACGCCCATTTCAACTTTAGCGGGTTTAGCGCTGACTGCTGCTTCTTGATTACTCATAGCATTCAATCCCATCGGTAAGGGTTATGTGTTCACTGAATTTAAGATGTGACACCAGCGCATCGCGCAGGCGCAGACTGACCTCAGACAAGGTTATCGCCTGTGTCGTCTCATCAGATAATTGAGTCATAGACATTCCAGCGTAACCACAGGGGTTAATACGCTGAAAGGGTTGTAGATCCATATCAACATTTAAAGCTAAGCCATGAAAAGAACAGCCACGGCGAATACGCAAACCTAACGAGGCGATTTTTTTCTCGCCGACATACACGCCCGGTGCATCCGGCTTCGCGCGTGCGCTAACCGCATACTGGCTCAGCACATCAATCAAACTGTTTTCAATCTGCGTGACTAAGTCGCGTACACCCTGCCCTGCACGGCGTACATCAACTAAAATATAAGCGATTAACTGGCCCGGACCATGATAAGTCACCTGACCACCACGATCGACTTGCACCACAGGAATATCACCGGCCGCCAGTACGTGCTCAGCCTTACCCGCCTGCCCTTGGGTAAACACCCTTGGGTGCTCTAATAGCCAGATTTCATCGGCACTGTCAGCATCACGGGTTTGCGTAAAGTGCTGCATGGCATGCCAAGTCGGCTCATAAGGTACACAACCTAAATGTCGTATCACTACAGCTCTGGGCATTACAGCACCATGCGCACAATACCCGTCTCGCGTAGATCACGGTTGATATCTTCGAGCTGCTCAATGCACTGCGCATGAATACACACTTGCACCGATAAGAAGCGACCATTACTGCTATCACGACGCGTAATAGCCGACGGATCAACCTCTGGCGCATGGCGCTGCATCACCGCCATGATGATCTCGATAAAATCATCGCAACTGTCGCCAATAATTTTAATTGGATAATTTTCGCAAGGAAATTCAATCGTAGGTGCTTGCTGTTCTGTTTCGTTGCTCATCTTAACTCCAAGCTCGTAGCTTTTTTAGAACGATGGCTTGGATAAAACCATCGCTATACAGCGGCTGTTATTCAACCTATAAGCCACTGTACGGACTTAAACCGTGCCGCACAGTGGTGGTTAAATATTAATTAAATAAACCATAGAAAAACATGCGTATAGCATCCAGCATACGAGTGAAAAAACCACCTTCGGCAACGGCATGCAATGCCACTAAGTCAGCTGTATGCAACACTTGGTCACCCATGCGCACTTCAACCACACCTAAGCGGTCACCGGCATTAACTGGGGCGACTACGCTCTCATCCAGCACCATAACAGCCGCCGCTTTTTGTAACTGACCACGCGGTAACGTTAAGGTTAAGTCTTTTGCCAAGCCCACTTTAACCGTGTTCTGCTCGCCCTTCCAAACCTTGTTGGTGGTCAACTCAGCGCCTTTTCTATAAAAGGTTTGAGTCTCGAAAAAACGAAAGCCATAGGTCAGTAGTTTTTGTGTTTCTGCCGCGCGCGCGGCCTCACTTGAAGCACCAAAGACCACAGAAATTAAGCGCATATCATCACGCACTGCCGAGGCGACTAAACAATAACCGGCTTCATCGGTATGACCGGTTTTCAGACCATCAACTGTTTTATCACGCCACAGTAATAAGTTGCGGTTCGGCTGTTTAATGCCGTTCCATAGAAACTCTTTTTGCGCATAAATAGCGTAATGCTCTGGATCATCATAAATGATGGCGCGGGCTAATTTAGCCATATCATGCGCTGATGAATAATGCTCTTCGGCCGGTAAGCCTGTGGCGTTCATAAAGTGGCTATTGTCGAGTTTTAAACGCGTCGCCGCTGTGTTCATCATGCTGGAGAAGGCTTCTTCGCTACCGGCAATATACTCAGCTAAGGCGACACTGGCGTCGTTACCCGACTGGATAATAATGCCGTGCAGTAAATCATCCACCGACACCTGCTTACCCACATCAATAAACATACGCGAACCACCGGTGCGCCATGCTTTTTCGCTGACAGTGACTAAATCTTTTTCGCCAATTTGTCCGTTTTGCATTTCTTTGGTGGCGATATAAGCGGTCATCAGCTTGGTTAAACTCGCCGGGGGTAAGCGCTCATCACCATTGTGTTCAACCAGTACTTTACCGCTGGCCGCATCCAACAACACATAAGAGCGTGCGGCCAATTCTGGCATCGCAGGAATCACCGTGGGCGCTGTTGCCGCTGTAGGTACAGGGGCGGCACTGACTGCGCTGGCGGCACAAACCACAACGACGCTAAGGCATACTTTTTGTAAAAACTGACTGATTTTCATACCGCTCTCAAATTATAAAATATAAATAATCACACAATGGGCTGTTATGACAGGCGCCAGCCACAATGGTTGCGCGCTAATCAGCAGACACCAGCGCTGGCATACCTAAATCAGCTAAGCGCACGCGCTCACGTAGTGTCTCTGCCGCGTTCTGACTGGGCACTGGACCGAGACGCACGCGGTGCAATACTTGCTGGTTGCGCACCACTGAATTGATAAACACCGGTGCACTCGTTAGCGTGCTCAGCTTGTCCCGCAGCAATTGCGCAGCGTCGGGATTGGCGAAGGCTCCGACTTGGAGATACAGGCCAGCGGCTGATTGTGAAGCGTTTTTTTTTGAGTCAACTTGCACCGGCAAGACCGCCGCCGCATGCTGCTCAGGCGGTGGTGTGTAGACGTCTACCTGCTGTGGCAACGATGGCAAACTCAGCGGTTTCGTGTTGGCCGCAACATAGGATGCACCCGCCATCGGCACCTGCTGCCCACGCTCAGCCCACCATTGATGCGGATCAATCCCCTCAACCGTCACGCGCGCCACGCCTTTATCGGCATAACCCAGCTTTTTTGCTGCGGCAAAGGACAAATCAATAATACGGTCGGAGTAAAACGGGCCGCGGTCATTCACCCGCAAAGTCACGCTCAGACCGTTTTCAAGGTTGGTTACTTTGACATAGCTGGGTAGCGGCAAGGTTTTATGCGCTGCCGTCATGCCATATAAATCAAAGGTTTCACCATTGGCCGTATCGCGACCATGAAACTTAGTGCCGTACCACGAAGCCGTACCGGTCATTTTATAGTTGCGTGCATCTTGAATCGGAAAATAACGACTGCCCATTACAGTGTAAGGTGCCGCTTTATAATTACCATTATGCGGCATAGGTACAGCATCGGGGATGCGCGACACATCGACATTCCACCAAGGTGCACCATCGCTGCCCGGCTGTTTGAAGTTAGCCGGCCCACTGATCGAACCATCACGGATGACGGGTTGTGGCGTTGGTACTTTGGCTGTGTTGGATGAACAACTGATCAAAGCCACACCTAAAGCTGTGGCAACCACAACCTGTACACTGTGCTTAAACATTACAATTCCTTACGTGCGGCAACCAACTGCTCAGCAAGCTCGTTGACCGCCATGGCGTACATGACGCTGCGATTATAGCGCGTAATAGCATGAAAGTTTGCTAAGCCAATCCAATATTCAGCGCCTTGTTCAGCTTCTAAACGAAAAGCGGTCACGTGTTGCTTTTTATCGAGCGGTGAACGCGCCTGCCAACCCAGCTTACCTAACTGTTTAACAGTGATTTTTGGATCTAAGCTATCAGACAAACCCTTTTCAGCTGTAGCCGCAGACTTAATATCAGCCTGCACCACTACCGGTTGCCCGGGCTGCCAGCCGTGTTTAATAAAATAGTTGGCCACACTGCCAATTGCATCGGTTGGGTTCTGCCATATATCAATGCGGCCATCATTATCAAAATCAACCGCATAGGCGCGGAAACTGCCCGGCATAAACTGAGGCAAACCCATCGCCCCCGCATAGGAGCCTTTTAAACTCAGTGGATCAACCTGTTCTTCACGGGTCAGCAATAAAAACTCTTTTAACTGCTGACGGAAAAAAGGTGCACGCGGCGGGTAATCAAACGCTAAAGTCGACAGAGCATCAATCACTCGGTAACTGCCCGTATTGCCGCCATAAATGGTTTCTACACCAATAATGGCGACAATAAACTCCGCCGGCACACCGTACTCTTGTTCAGCTTTGGCTAAAGCCGCTTGGTTTTTTGACCAGAAATCCACACCTTTATCAATGCGCGCCTGAGTGATAAAAATCGGGCGGTATTCTTTCCACTGTTTGACGCGCTCAGCTGGACGCGAAATCGCATCTAAAATCGCTTGTTTACGTTCGGCGTCAGTGAAAACAGCCTGCAGCGGTTCAGGTAAAAAACCAAACTCACTGCGCATTTCTTCAATAAAAGGGGCCGTGAGCGCATGCTCTGCATAGTTCTTATCTTGAGCGCCAGCATGGGCTGCTGCCACTGTTAAGCCGAGGCAGATCGCTAATTTTTTAATTCGAAACAGCGCAGTTTGCATGTATAACCCTTACGATTGAGCAATCCATTTACGGTGCGTATGAATTGCCATTAAAATTCCAAATCCAGCTAACAAGGTCACCAACGAGGTACCGCCGTAACTGATAAACGGCAGCGGCACGCCCACAATAGGCAATAAGCCACTGACCATACCGACATTGACAAATATATAGATAAAAAACGTCAGCGTAATGGATCCCGCCAGTAATTTACCAAAGACTGTTTGCGCCTGCACTGTAATCACTACAGCGCGCGCAATTAATAGCGCATACACCAGCAGCAACATACAAATGCCCACCAAACCAAACTCTTCACCAAGCACCGCAATAATAAAGTCTGTGTGGCTCTCGGGTAAAAAATCCAGATGCGACTGCGTACCCAGCAGCCAACCTTTACCAAAGACACCACCGGAGCCAATCGCTGCTTTTGATTGAATAATATTCCAACCACTGCCGAGCGGATCACTTTCTGGGTTTAAAAAAGTAAGCACCCGTTGCTTTTGGTATTGATGCATCACAAACATCCACATCGCAACCGCAACAGGAATCACGGCGGCGATGGCACTGAGTATCCAACGCCAACGCAAGCCACCTAAAAACAGCACAAACACACCTGAGAGCAAAACCAATAAGGCGGTACCCAGATCAGGCTGTCGAGCAATCAACACAAAAGGGACTGCTAACAAGACACAACTGATAAAAATACGCTTAAAAGTGGGCGGTAAACTGTGGCGTGATAAATACCACGCCATGGTCATAGGGACGAAGACTTTCATCAATTCAGCCGGCTGAAAGCGCACCACGCCTGGAATATTAATCCAGCGCGTGGCCCCCATTGCATTGTGGCCAATCACATCGACCACCACTAATAGGCCGACACCGATCAAGTACAAGACAGCCGACCAACTGGCCATAAAGCGGGGCTCAAATTGCGCGATAACAGCCATCAACAACAGGCCCACACCAAAAGACGAGGCTTGTTTAATCAGCAAGCCCTGATCTTTACCGCCTGCGGAGTACAGGACAAACAAACCAATAGCGCCGAGCATCACCAATAAAAATAACAGCCAGCCATCAATATGGATACGCTGTAAAACACTGGCTCGGCGGCGTAATACATCGCCCTCAGACAAGGCGCGATCAAAACCACGGTTCATCGTTGTGCTCCTGCAGTGGCGCCACGTTTAACGGGTTGAAACTCGCTTTTTAATTGGCCCTCGTCATCGAGTAACCAGGCATCTAGCACTTGCTGGGTCACGGGCGCGGCTACACCTGAACCTGACTCACCGTTTTCTACCATCACGGCTACAGCGATAGCCGGTTTTTCAGCCGGCGCGTAAGCGATAAATAACGCATGGTCACGGTGACGTTCTTTCACCTTATTACGGTCATAACGCTCACCTTGCTTAATCGCTACCACCTGCGCGGTGCCGCTTTTACCAGCAATGCGATAGACCGAACTGTCACCCACTTTACGTGCAGTACCGCGCGCACCATGCAGCACGTTTTCCATGCCTAAGCGCGCCGGATCCCAAGCATTCACGTCACGCAGCACAATATCCGCCGGCGTATCTTCATCAACCGGCTGCAAACCACCCACGCTGCGTGCCAAATGCGGACGAATCCATTTACCTTTAGACGCCATCAGTGCTGTTGCTTGCGCCAATTGCAGAGGCGTGGATTGCATATAGCCCTGACCAATCCCCAAAATCAGGGTCTCACCGGGATACCACGCCTGACGATAACGGTTACGTTTCCACTCGCGCGATGGCATTAAGCCTGCGGTTTCTTCAAACATATCCAGTGCCACACGCTGCCCAAAGCCAAAGCGGCTCATGTAGTCATGCATCCGATCAACGCCAAGCTTGTGGGCTAAATCATAAAAGTAGGTGTCATTCGAGCGTGAGATTGCCAAATCCAAATCAACCCAGCCATCGCCATAACGATTCCAGTTGCGGTATTTATGGGTGTTGTTGGGTAACTGATAAAATCCCGGGTCGAACACTCTGGTTTTCGGAGTGATCACGCCCGCATCTAAACCGGCAATTGCCACCATCGGTTTAATGGTTGAGCCCGGCGGATACAGCCCTCTTAACACGCGGTTAAATAACGGCTGATCCAAGGAATCGCGCAACTCACCATAGGCTTTAAAGCTGATGCCAGTGACAAAGGGGTTGGGATCAAAACTGGGCTGACTGACCATCGCCAGCACTTCACCGGTATTAGGGTCTAAGGCTACAATCGCCCCGCGTCGTCCATTCAGCGCCTTCTCCGCCGCTTCTTGCAGCTTAATATCCAGCGTTAAATAAATATCTTGTCCAGAAACCGGCTCAACACGATTGAGCACTCGCAGCACGCGGCCGCGCGCATTGGTTTCCACTTCTTCATAACCAACCTGCCCGTGGAGGTCATCCTCATAGAAGCGCTCCACTCCGGTTTTACCAATATGGTGGGTACCGCTGTAATCAACAGGATCCAGTTTTTTTAATTCATTCTCGTTAATGCGCCCGACATAACCCACAGAGTGCGCAAAGTGCTCTTTTTGCGGATAATAACGCACCAAGCTGGCAGCGACTTCAACGCCCGGCAAGCGAAACTGGTTAATAGCAATACGCGCAATTTGCTCTTCACTTAACTCAAACATCACCGGCACGGGCTCGAAGGGGCGTCGGCCTTGACGGATGCGCTTTTCAAATAACTCGCGACTGTCGTTGTCGAGCTCAAGAATCTCCACAATAGAGTCGAGTACTTCGTCTAAGTCACCGGCACGCTCGCGGGTCAATGTCAGACTAAAGCTGGCTCTATTATCTGCAATCACCACACCATTGCGGTCATAAATCATGCCCCGCGTCGGCGGTAATGATTGCACGTGAATACGGTTGTTTTCCGCTAAAGTGGAATGATGCTCATACTGCACCACCTGCAAGTAGTACATTCTAAACATCAATAGCATGATTAAAATGATCAGACCGATCCCAGCAACCAGCATTCGCGAACGAATCAGTCGGGCTTCGCGCTCATGATCTTTTAACCGAATAGGAGGTGGCATGCCTGTTCACTATTTATGATAGGGGTGACCATTCAGCACGGTCCAAGCCCGGTAAATCTGCTCGCCAAGCAGAATGCGTACCAATGGGTGCGGCAAGGTCAGCGGCGACAAGGACCAGCGCTGCTCGCTGCGTTCGCACACCTGTGGTGCTAAACCTTCAGGACCACCCACCATCAAGTTGACATTGCGTGCTTCTAAGCGCCAACGTTCTAACTCTTGGGCGAGTTGCTCAGTGCTCCATGGCTTGCCGTGCACTTCGAGGGTAACAATACGCTCCCCCGGTTGCACTTTAGCCAGCATGGCATCGCCTTCTTGTCGAATCAGCCGTTGCACATCCGCGTTTTTACCGCGCGTGCTCAGAGGGATTTCGACCAAGTCTAAAGGCAGCTCACTGGGTAAACGCTTAGCATATTCATGCCAGCCATCTTCTACCCAGCGTGGCATTTTCGTGCCGACAGCAATTAAGCGAATACGCACTTACTCAGCGCCTTGCTCATCGTGTTGCGCGCGGCTTTGTTCAGCACCTTGCCACAGACGCTCAAGGTCATAATGCTCGCGGGTTTCAACCTGCATGACGTGTACCACCACATCATTTAAGTCCAATAAAGCCCACTCGCCACCGTCCAAGCCTTCACTGCCAACCGGCTTCACGCCTTGGGCTTTAGCTTTTTCTAAAACGTTTTCAGCCAGCGCTTTTACCTGACGGGCTGAACCGCCCGACGCTATAACCATAAAATCAGTGATGCTGGTTTTGCCGCGTACATCAATAGTAACGATATCTTTAGCTTTAACTTCTTCTAAAGCAGCAATCACTAAACTGACCAGTTGTTCATTTTGCATAGAGTATCTCGCCTCAAAAGCTCAGGACTGTTGATAGAGTCGGTGAGCATAAATATATTTAAAAACGGCATCTGGTACCAAATACCGTACGCAACGCTGTGTTGCTAATAAGTGTCTAATTTGTGTTGCTGAAATAGCCAACGGTGTTTGCCATACAAAGGCGATTTGACCACTGGGGCCTTGTAAAGTTTGTGCGCCACTAATACTTTTTGCCGCCACTAAATCACGTAGCACTTGCGGTGCTTCGGTATCAGCATCAGGGCGTTGTAAGACTAAAATATGGCAATGTTCTAATAACTCATCCCAGCGATGCCAGCTGGGCAACCCACAAAAGGCATCCCAACCTAAAATCAGCAACAGTTGATCTTGCTCATCCAGCTCAGCGCGTAATGATAACAAGGTATCAATGCTCCAAGAGGGTTTATCGCGACGTAACTCACGATCATCCACACTGAGGCTCGCAACATCGGCTACCGCCAGCTGCACCATTTCTAAGCGCTGCTGAGCATCCACTTGCGGAGTATCGCGATGTGGCGGCCTGGCGCTGGGAATCAGTAACAGCTGATCCAGCGCATAACTCTCAGCCACCTCAAGCGCACTGCGCAGATGACCAATATGTACTGGATCGAAGGTGCCGCCCAACATGCCAATTCGCTTAGCCACGCACGTGTCCGTCACCAAAGACCACATATTTCTCACTGGTTAAACCCAGCAAACCAACAGGGCCACGGGCATGCAGCTTATCAGTAGAAATACCAATTTCTGCGCCCAGTCCATACTCAAAACCATCAGCAAAACGCGTGGACGCATTGATCATCACTGAACTGGAATCCACTTCTGTTAAAAAGCGGCGCGCATCAGTGAAGTTTTCCGTGATTATGGTATCGGTGTGCTGTGAACCGTAGGTATTGATATGCTCAATGGCTTCGTCCAACGAGCCAACAATACGTATCGCTAGAATCGGTGCATTGTACTCTGCAGCCCAATCATCTGCAGTCGCTGCTTTGACTCGATCAGCAAATAAACGCTGGGTTGTCTCACAACCGCGCAACTCAACCTGCTTGGCCTGATAAATATCCAGCAATGGTCGCAGCACTGCTTCAACTTGCGACTCATGCACCAGCAAGGTTTCCATAGCATTACAGGGTGCATAGCGCTGAGTTTTTGAATTATCAGCGATACGAATGGCTTTTTCTGCATCAGCGGCCTGATCGACATACACATGGCAGACACCATCTAAATGCTTAATCACCGGCACTTTTGCATCACGACTGATGCGCTCGATTAAGCCTTTACCACCACGCGGTACTATCACATCGACGTATTTAGGCATGGTAATCAACTCACCCACCGCAGCACGGTCGGTGGTTTCCACCACTTGCACAGCACTCGCAGGAAAACCCGCCTCGGCTAAACCTTGATTGAGGCATTGCGCAATGGCTTGGTTGGAATGAATCGCCTCTGAGCCGCCACGTAAAATAGTGGCGTTACCCGATTTAATGCATAAGCTCGCCGCTTCTACCGTCACATTCGGGCGCGACTCATAAATAATGCCAATCACCCCCAAAGGCACACGCATTTTACCCACTTGAATACCCGAAGGCACAAAGTGCATATCACGAATTTCACCAATGGGATCAGGCAATGCCGCAACCTGCTTCAAGCCTTCGATCATTTCATCAATGCGCTGCGAGGTTAAAGCTAAGCGATCGAGCATGGCGTCATCTAAACCATTGGCACGACCGGCATCCATATCCAATGCATTCGCCGCCAGCAATAGGGCGCGAGACTGATGCAGCGCATCAGCGGTGGCCAGTAATGCCTTGTTTTTTTGAGCCGTACTGGCTCTTGCCAACACACGCGAAGCCTCGCGCGCAGACTGGCCAAGGCGCTGCATGTAGTCAACAACAAGTTCGGTCATAGCATCAAACCAAAGTAAAAAATAAATAGACACGGATTATAGCGAGGTCAGCCACTAAACGCACAGTTAGTTTAAAACCAACCCAGACTCTAACTCAATTAGACGCGTACTGCAGACCAATGCCTGTGCTTCGGTGGTACCGCAACCCGCGCTATACAGCACGCACAAACAGCTATTCAGCGCTAAAAAAAAGGGACGCCGATTAGGCATCCCTTTTCATAGCGCAGGTGCAGACTAAGCGTTTGGCTTGGTCTCGTCCTGCTCGGCAGCAGGAGCGCTATCGTTTTGCGATGCTGGCTCCTGTTTCTCTGCTGTTGGGTGCGACACAGTCTCAACAGGCGCAGGCGTCTCTGGCGCTGCATCTACTGGAGCGGGTGCGTCTACTGCTGGTGTTTCTTCTGCTGCTTGCGCCGCCTGTGCTTCACGTGCGGCACGCTCTAAACGACGACGCTCACGCGGATCATTTGATGCGCGACCCACTGGGCGTACAGGCTGCGCAGGCGCTGCAAGTTCTGCGTCAACGGCAACGGGCTCTGCTTTCACAGTTTCAGGCGCCACGGCTTGGTCTTTAGCTGATGCCTGTTTTACATCATGCGTAGCCGGCACATCTGGCTTAGCCGTATCAGTTGCTGCAACAGCTTCAACTGCAGTATCTACCACTGCGATTTCAACAGCCTTAGCCTGATGGACAACCGGAGCAACATCAGCCACTGGTACTGCAGCTGTCGCCTTTGGCTCAACCGCATCAGCAACCGCAGCCACTGGCGTGGGCTCAGAGATCTGCAATAACGGCTGATCAGCTGAGAGCGATACCGCTTGCGCCGGATCAACCACATCAACCACACCGCGTGCGGCAACAGGTGCGGCATCTACCGCTTGCTCTGCCACGGAAACCTCTTCAGCTGCACGCTCGGTCATGTCTGGCTTAGCTGTCGCAACAGCTGATTCTGCCGCAACCACTGGTGCTTGCATTGACGAATCAGAGTCGGTTTCAGTGTTCTGGTTAGACTCTTCAGTGATGTCATTACCATCCACATCTGTCTGCTGACGCTCACGACGATTACTGCGACGGCGCTGACCACGCGAACGACGACGCGGACGCTCTTCAGCATTATTGTTATCGTCTTGCTGATCGTTCTGCTCTTGTAGGTTCAGCTCCTGATCATCGTTATCGCTTTCGATGTCTTCAGCGCTGCGTGGATGCGGTGCACGTTCTTGACGCTCAGGACGAATGGGACGCTCGTCATTGCTGCGCGTATCACGCGGCGTACGCACGGCTGCATCAGACTTATCATCAGTTGTAGCAGCTGCATCTTGTGTTGGCGCTGCACGGTTGCTACGCAATTCTGGCGTCTCACGCGCAGGACGTAACTCACGCGTCGGACGCTCATTGCGCTCGCCACGGTCTGCACGTTCAGTGCGTGCTGGACGCTCTTCACGTGGAGCACGCTCACGGCGATTGTCTGTGTTGTTATCACGCTCTTGACGCGGCGCTGTATCGCGCTGACTGTCGCGCGCACCATTATCACGCTGATTGCTATTGCGCTCAGCCGTATTGTTATCGCGTGCGTTGTTATCACGCGCGCTGTTGTCACGTGTATTGTCGCGCGCTGGACGCTCTTCATCGCGGTTATTGCGTGTGTTATCACGACGGCGATTTTGCGTGCTTTGACGGTCATTACGACGTTCATTGTTACGTGTATTGCTTGGACGCGGCGCGGCTTCAGTCTTAGCAACGGGCTCAGCCGGTGCTTGCTCGCTGGCAAACAAACCGACCAGTGATTTCACTAAACCTTTAAACAAACTCGGCTGTGCTTTTGTCACAACAGGTGCCACTGCAGTGCTTTTCTGCTGTGGTGCAGGCGGTGCAACACGCTCAGCACTGCTGGTTTTTACCGCAGCTTCTTCACGTACCAAAGAGCGCATCGCCGTCACAGGCTGTGTTTCTTCAGTGTCTTCTGGCGCCATCTCATAGCTGGACTGACCCGATAACGCTTCTGGGCTGTCATCACGCAGGCGAATCACTTCAAAGTGAGGTGTTTCTAAATGATCGTCCGGCAGAATAAAGATACGTACACGTGTGCGCAGTTCAATTTTAGTAATAGCGTTACGTTTTTCGTTCAGCAAGAAAGCCGCCACTTGGAAAGGCACACGTGCGCGCACTTCTGCAGTACGGTCTTTCAGGGCTTCTTCTTCGATTAAGCGCAGAATAGCCAGCGATAATGATTCAACGTCACGGATAATACCTTGACCATTACAACGCGGGCACACCACACCACTGCTTTCTCCTAAAGAAGGACGCAGACGCTGGCGGGACATTTCTAGCAAACCGAAGCGCGAAATACGCCCCACTTGCACACGGGCACGGTCAGCCTCAAGGCACTCACGCATACGCTCTTCAACTGCACGCTGATTTTTTGCTGGCGTCATGTCGATAAAGTCGATCACGATCAAGCCACCAATGTCACGCAAACGCAGTTGGCGAGCGATTTCTTCAGCCGCTTCCAGGTTGGTTTGCAATGCGGTTTCTTCGATATCACTGCCTTTAGTCGCACGTGCCGAGTTGATATCAATAGATACCAAGGCTTCGGTTGGGTCGATCACTAAAGCACCGCCAGAAGGCAGCTTCACTTCACGCTGGAAAGCGGTTTCAATCTGGCTTTCGATTTGGAAGCGGTTAAACAAAGGCACGCTGTCTTGATACAGCTTAATTTTATTAGCGTACTGCGGCATCACTTGGCGGATAAAGCTCAAGGCTTCCTCTTGCGCTTCAACGCTATCAATCAGCACTTCGCCGATATCTTGACGCAAATAGTCGCGAATAGCGCGGATAATCACGTTACTTTCCTGATAAATCAAGAAAGGTGCGCTACGGCCATCAGCTGCTTCTTTAACGGCAGTCCACAACTGTACAAGGTAGTCCAGATCCCACTGCAACTCTTGGCTGCTGCGGCCTAAACCAGCGGTACGCACAATCAAACCCATGTCTGCAGGAGCATTCAGGGCATTCAAAGCTTCGCGTAACTCGTTGCGCTCTTCACCTTCAATGCGACGAGAAATACCGCCGGCACGTGGGTTATTTGGCATCAGTACCATGTAACGACCAGCTAAGCTGATAAAGGTCGTCAGGGCTGCGCCTTTATTACCGCGCTCTTCTTTTTCGACTTGGACAATAACTTCTTGGCCTTCAGTCAGCACGTCACGAATATTAACGCGACCGGTGCTTTCGCCAGTTTTCTTGAAGTATTCGCGGGAGATTTCTTTCAGCGGCAAAAAGCCGTGACGATCAGAACCAAAGTCAACAAAGGCTGCTTCTAGGCTCGGCTCAACACGGGTAATGCGGCCTTTATAGATGTTGGATTTCTTTTGTTCGCGGGCACCTGACTCGATATCGAGGTCAAAGAGACGTTGTCCGTCTACCAGTGCAACACGCAACTCTTCGGGCTGAGTTGCGTTAATAAGCATTCTTTTCATGGTTTACCAATACATTCCGGGTTCACGGATCACTGATTGGCACGCTCGACATTCAGGGTCGATGTGGGGTCGCGCAGTTAAATAATCTAACCGTGTCTAGCGCACAGAGGTCATAAGCCGGTGGCGCGACTGCGTCTCCATAGGGCTGCCATGTAACTTTAAGACAGCGCATGTGTTGCAGGAGGAGGAATCAGGAATTGGCCGCGGACGTGATGAAACGTCTGAATCAAAGCATAGCGTTACGCAGGTCAATCAACTGTGCATCTCCACCCTACACGTTTCCCTTGGTGAGTCGGGTGCCGCTCGTTGTGTTCGTGAGCGGGTTTATAAAAATGCAAACGCGGTTGTGCGTTTGCGGATTATGTTTCTATACAGTTTTGGCTAAGGCGTGTAGTGCTTAGCGAGGTGTCTGCGACCTGTAAAAATTATCTCACCAGACGCTGGGCTGACGTTTTGTTTTAATTTATTTTAGCGTGAGCTTGAATCTGTCTGCTTTTGGCAGCAGGCGGAATATAGCAGTGTATCGGGATTTCTTCAATGAATATGTATGCGATACCCGCAGCGCTTGAGCCGCCATTTTTAAGCATGCAATTGCGCTACCGTCACGGCGCACACCCAGATAAAACCTGTATTTGTGTGCGCCGAACACGGACTTTTAGCGCAACTGTGGACCATTAAAGCCCGCTAAAATAGCAATACGCTCTGCAACACTGGCGCCAAACTTTTTCGCAAAACGATCAAATGGCGAGTCTTGCACAGTAAAATCAACCAGCTTTTTTTCGCCAACAATATCACGTGCCACATAACTGCTATTGCCCAGCGCATCAATCAGGCCTAACTCCAGCGCCTGCTCACCCGACCAGATCAAACCTGAGAACAACTCTGGATGCTCTGCGTCTTTTAAGCGCGCGCCACGACCCTCTTTCACACTGGCAATAAATTGTTTATGTGTGGTTTGTAAAACCTGCTGCCAAAACTCAGTTTCTTCAGCATTTTGCGGCTGAAAAGGATCTAAGAAGGCTTTGTGCGCGCCCGACGTATATAAACGACGATCTACACCCAACTTTTCCATCGTACCGACAAAACCAAATCCGGCTGCCGTCACCCCAATTGAGCCGACTAAGCTGGATTTATCGGCATAAATCTCATCGGCAGCACTGGCAATATAGTAGGCACCGGATGCACCTAAATCGCTGATCACTGCATACACTTTAATATCGGTATGCAAAGCGCGTAGACGGCGTATTTCATCGTAAATGTAGCCTGACTGCACCGGACTACCGCCTGGGCTATTGATGCGCAGGACGATGCCTTTAGTGTTTTCATCTTCAAAAGCGGCGCGCAGTGCACTGACAATATTATCGGCGCTGGCACTTTCTTGATCGGCAATCATGCCACGCACTTCAATCAAGGCCGTATGCGAGCCTGTGCTGACGCCTTTGCTGCTACTGAGCAAGGGCGAGAACAATGCCAATGCACCAAATAAATATACAAAGGTCAGGATTTTAAAAAATATGCCCCAGCGACGTGAGCGGCGCTGTTCGGTGGCGCTGGCTAATACTGCTTTTTCGAGCAGTTTCCAGGTTTTGTTATCGACGTTGGTGTCACTCATAGCAAGTGTCCTTGAGCAAGGTATTGGGCTGCTGCTGCAGCCAAGAAGTCAGTTGAGAAAAATCATCCACGGCCAAAACTGGGTTTTCCCGCTGTAATACGCTGAGCGGCTGCGCGCCATAACTCACCGCAATTCCAGCAACACTAGCATTATTTGCCATACGCAAATCAAAGGGCGAATCACCCACCATAATCGCCTGCTGTGGCGTGGCCGCGCAGTGTTGCAGTATTTCGTGCAGCATTAAAGGATCAGGCTTACTCAGTGTTTCATCCGCGCAGCGCGTGATATCAAAGTAGTCGAGCATGTTATGGCCACTGAGCACCCGGTGCAAACCGCGACGACTTTTACCTGTAGCAACGGCAAGCTGATAACCCGCGTGGCGATAATGATCTAAAGCATCCCGCACACCGGGATAAAAAGCCGAGGGCTCAGTTTCTAGACTGATGTAGTAATCACTGTAACTGCGGATCAAGCGCTGCTTTAACTCAGCATCATCAATCTGCGGATAAAGCACATCAAAGGCTTGTGGCAAAGCCAAGCCGATAATCGCACGTATGGCGTCATCGCTACAGCGCGGTATCTGACAGGTATCAGCGGCCACATGCACAGCTTCGACAATGCGCATAATTGAATCAACCAAAGTGCCATCCCAATCAAAAATCAACAGCTTTAGCTTATCCAACCCGATCTCCTTAACCTTTAAAATTGAGTGTACAGCCTAGGTACTTACGACACGCAAGGGCGCAAAATAACGCGCAAATCCAATGGTGTCACATATATAAACGAGCTGATTTTATGCGCATCTTAAGTAACAAGCTGCTCAATCACCGCTTGCCACTGCTCGTCGGGCTCGGCATGCACAGCCAAGACTTCACCGTCCGGCAAAGTAAATCTGAGATCGCAGGCGTGTAAAAATAGACGCTTACCACCTAACTCACGTATCTCTTTACTGAAGTCTTCATCGCCGTATTTAGTGTCACCGGCAATCGCATGCCCGGCATAGAGTGCATGCACGCGAATCTGATGGGTGCGCCCCGTAATAGGGCTGGCTTCAACCATGGTGGCAAATTCACCAAAACGGCGCACCACTTTAAATAAGGTCAGTGCTTCTTTGCCTTCCGGATTCACTTCCACCATACGCTCACCCGAGCGCACATTACTTTTTTGCAGCGGCGCATCCACTTGTTTACGGGTGGATGGCCAACGACCACGCACCAATGCCACATAACGCTTATCCACGCCATCGCCGCGCAAGGCTTCGTGCAGATGGCGCAGCATGCTGCGCTTTTTGGCAATCATCAGCAAACCCGAGGTATCGCGATCAAGTCGATGCACCAGTTCAATTTCTTTGCACAACGGACGCATTTGGCGAAAGGCTTCAATCACACCATAATTCAGACCGCTGCCGCCATGCACAGCGATACCGGCAGGTTTATTCAGCACAATCAAGCCTTTATCTTCATACACAATCGCCGCTTCTAAACGCTCGAGCAAGCCTTTGGCTAAAGGCGCTGGTTCATCCGCTTGCGTCATGCGCATGGGCGGCACACGTACAATATCGCCTTCTTTAATGCGGTAATCGGGTTTAATTCGACCTTTATTGACCCGCACTTCGCCTTTGCGCAAAATGCGATAAATCATGGTCTTGGGAACGCCTTTTAATCGCGCCAGCAAAAAATTATCAATGCGCTGACCTTCTAAACCTGCAGACACTTCAAGCAATTGCACGCCCGTCGGGGCCTGGGAATCCATCTTCGTCATACACCTTAACGCCTAAAAATAGCACTATCACTGCTGTCACTGCGCTGCAATCATTGTTACCGACAGCAGCGGCACAGCAGTTTAAATTTTACTCAGATTGAATACCCATGTGCTGTAAAGCACTGACGACTTCAGCCAGCGGCAAACCCACTACAGCACTATAGCTACCGGAAATAGCCGTAACAAACACACCGCCTTTGCTTTGGATACCATAACCACCGGCTTTATCTTGTTGCTCGCCCGTGCGCCAGTACCAATCAATGTCTTTGCTGGTGATCGAACGGAAAAACACTGTGGTATTCACCCGCTGCACACGAATATCTTTAGCCGTTTTAATCGCAAAAGCCGTCATCACCACATGCGAGCGTCCAGACAAGGCGCGCAGCATTTGCCCGGCTTGCTCTTGAGAGCTGGGTTTACCCAGTATGTCATCCTCAAGCACAACAATGGTATCCGCCGCCAGCACAATGGCGTGCTCATCACTGTGCACAGCTTTAAAGCCAGCCTCAGCTTTTTCTTTTGCTAAGCGCTCAACATAGGCTGTAGGCAATTCATTACTGCGCTTACTTTCATCGATAGCGATATCGAGTACTTGAAAGTCGATATCAACTTGCGCTAATAACTCTCGGCGTCTGGGCGAGGTGGAGGCGAGATACAGCGTCATACGTGGTTAAACCTGTGGTTGAGTCGATAAAATATAATACGTGAAACGAGCAAAAACGCACTCTAACAAGGCATTCTTAGGCCAATATACCGCTTAAGTCGCATTCGCATGACACGAATTTACCAGCGGCATCGCTCACGCAGTCATACCAGCCGAGCACTGCACTCTCACCCGAAACGGCACTGTAAAGCGCACCGCCTGCGAGTGACTGGCAGCTGACAGCACTACTCGCTGAGTAAGTCAGCCGGCACGTTACCGCCATTTTCCGCAATACGCGCCAGCACTGTTTTATGCAACCACATATTCATCTGTGCTGAATCAGCCATCAACTCTGCCGGGCAACTCAATTCGCCCGCTAGCGCTTTACGCGCAGCAAAGCTGCTATCGATATCCAGCAATTTCAGCAGGTCAACAATTGAAGTGCGCCAGTTTAGTTTTTGCGCGTTCGCTGCGGCACGCTCTTCTAACTGGGCGACCACATCAACCACAGCAATGGCTGCAGCATCTGTTGGCGCAGTCTCGACCGCTGCACTTGGTGCTGCCGGATTTTCAGTAGCTGCCTCAGCACTGCCAATCCCTAACTTACTCAGAATAGAATTGAAAAAACCCATGGTGATTCTCCTGTATGGTTTTATTGAGTCTATATCCACGCTGAAAACGACTATACACTTGCTCTCCAGCGCAACACTGTGAGTATAGACAGCTTTAGCTGTGACATAAATATTTAAATCCATTGGAGCCTGCTATGCAACGTGTCGTGATCTTGGTTGATGTACAAAATATTTATCACACCGTGCGCCAAGGCTTTGCGACGGGCTTTGATTACAATCAGTTCTGGCGCGAGGTCAGCGCAGGTCGCGAAGTCGTCAAAGCCATTGCTTACGCCACTGAACGCGGTGATGAAAAACAACGGCAATTTCAAAACATTCTGCGTGCGATTGGCTTTGAAGTGAAACTCAAACCTTATGTCGAGCGCAGTGATGGCAGTCGTAAAGGCGACTGGGATGTGGGTATTGCTATCGATGCGATGCAATACGCCAGTTTAGCCGACACTGTGATCTTGGCTTCTGGAGATGGTGATTTTGCCATTTTACTGGAGCGCCTGCATGAGCTTTATCAGGTGCGCACAGAAGTATTTGGCGTAGCGGACTACACCGCTTTTGCCTTGATTCGCGCGGCCACGCAGTTTCATCCTATCCAAGGTTCTTTATTACTGCGACGCTGATAGCTGTTTACTTAAATTGCTCAAGAAGAACCGGCAACTTTGTCGTGTACGTCGCGATTTAAGGAACATTTTGCTGTTAAGATCGCTCTATAGTTACCAACCACTCCTTGTCAGCATAAAACAAGGAGCAGTGTTGCTTATTAAAAACAATTGCATGAGGCCTATTATGCGTAAGTCATTGTTAAAACCTGTTGTCGCCAGCACCCTCAGCGCTCTACTGATTTTAGAGTTATCCGGTTGCGGCACCATTATTTACCCAGAACGCCGCGGTCAATCGAGCGCACGCATTGATCCTGGCGTCGTAATTATGGACGGCATCGGTTTGCTGTTTTGGGTGATTCCGGGGCTCGTAGCTTTTGCGGTCGACTTTGCCACAGGCGCAATTTACTTGCCCTCAGGCCGTTATGCGATTGCCCCTGACGCCTTACAACGCAGCATTCAAGAAAACGGTGAGATTGATACCGCGCAATTGCAAAAAATCATTGAAGAGCAAACTGGTAAAAGCATTCCGTTTAACCACCCCAATTTAGAGCAGCAACCCAGCTCCCCTGCACTACTGAGCCAGCTGAATATTGTACCCAGCGCTTAAGCATATAACCCCGCACCACAACGAAGATGCACAACGCGTTGCATGCGTGTTGAGGTGCGGAGTACCAGCTTAAGTACGCGCGATCGCTAAAACCTGCAACGCACCACTGAACGCTTGCTGACGCAGACCTTGTTGCTGCAGCGTATTGTGCAACAGCAACTCACGCAAAGGATCGCTACCGGGTAACTGCTGAGCAAAAGCGCTGACGCTGGCCGCTAAATCAATTTGCTTGGCATCTTGTGAAATAGCATTGGCACGCGCCAGCAACAGCTCACGCATCGGCAGCATGATATGCGTGTAGCCGCCATTCACAGCAAAATT
>QXGG01133310.1_pt1 | contig 25413 bp, 16 predicted proteins | sample 1982491 | NCBI WGS metagenome assembly QXGG01 (sample SAMN09924614, study PRJNA488089) | Wastewater metagenome, whole genome shotgun sequencing project. | isolation source: South African research farm wastewater | place: South Africa: Irene, Agricultural Research Council, Animal Production... | reverse complement strand
GAACTTCACCAGGATGTCCTCGAGCGCGATCGTCGCCGTGTTGCCCAGGCCGCAGTGGCTCGCGCCCTGCATCAGGCGGTGCATCTTCGCCATTTCGTCGAGGTCGTAGGGCGAGCCGCGGTCGGCAGCGAGCTTGTCCAGCAGGCGGGCATTGACCGCGGTGCCGACGCGGCATGGGGTGCAGAAGCCGCAGCTCTCGTGGGCGAAGAAGTGGGCGAAGTTGCGCGCCACCTCGAACATGTCGCGCGAGGCATCGAACACCATGATCGAGCCGCCAGTGGCCACGTCCTCGAAGGCGATGCGGCGGCCGAACTCGTCGGCGGCCAGGCAGTGTCCGGCCGCACCGGCGCTGGTCACCGCCTGCGTGTCGCGCGCGCCGGCGGCTTCGAGCACCTCGGCGACGGTGACGCCGAAGGGGAACTCGTAGATGCCGGGGCGTTCGACATCGCCCGACACCGACAGCAGCTTGGTGCCGGTCGAGGCCGTGGTACCGATGGCGCGGAACCATTCGCCGCCGCGCACCGCGATCAGCGCGGCGAGTGCGAGCGTCTCGACGTTGTTTACCGTGGTCGGCTGGCCCATGTAGCCGTTGGTGACAGGGAAGGGCGGGCGGATGCGTGGCTTGCCCGGCTTGCCCTCGAGCGACTCGATGAGCGCGGACTCTTCGCCGCAGATGTAGGCGCCGGCGCCGAGGTGGATCTCGATGTCGAAGGAAAAGCCGCGGCCGAGGATGTTGCGCCCGAGCAGACCCTGCTCGCGGCGCTGCGCGAGCCGCGTTTCCAGCCGGTCGAGCAGGTAGCGGTATTCACCGCGCAGGTAGATGAAGCCCTTGTTGGCACCGATCGCCATGCCGGCGATGCACATGCCATCGACCACCATGTCGAAGTAGCTCGCCAGCAGCACGCGGTCCTTGAAGGTACCGGGCTCGCCCTCGTCGGCGTTGCAGATCACGTAGTGGGCGTCGCCCCAGGCGTCGCGGCAGGAGCGCCACTTGATGTCGCTGCCAAAGCCCGCGCCGCCGCGGCCACGCAGGGCAGAGCGCTCGATCTCCCACAACAGGCCGGTGGGTCCGCGATCGAGCGCCGCTGCCAGCGCCGCGCCCGGCTCCAGGCCATGGTTAAGCAGCACGTCACGGCGGCGGATGTTGTCCTCGACGTGGAACCACTCCGGCGGCCAGTCGCCCACCGGCACGCGGCGCCGGATCAGGTGTGCCATCTCGTCGATGCGTCCGGGCGTCATGCGCGTGATCGTGCGCCCGTTGGCCAGGACCGCCGGGCCCTGGTCGCACATGCCGGTGCAGGACGTGATGTCCGCGCTGACCAGGCCATCTTCCGAGACCTTGCCCGGCTCCAGCCACAGCTTGTCGCACAGCGCCTTCATCAGCGCCTGATTACCGAGCATGCGGTCGGTGATGTTGTCGGAGAATAGAATGCGGTATTCGCCCGCCGGGCGGGTGTGCAGAAAGCTGTAGAAGCTCGCCGTGCTCTCGACGCGCGCGCGCGGAATGCCCAGCGCCGTGGCGATCGCGCTCAGCGTGGCCGGCGGCAGCCAGCCGTCCCGGGCCTGTGCTGCGATGAGGATCTGCAGCAGTTGCAGTGGATCCCGGCGGTGTTTTGCGAGGGTGCGTTCCAGTTCGGGTGTGGCCACGGGAGGCTCCTGATCGTTCCATGCGGTGACATCGACATTATCCCCCAGACGCTGTGGGGATGTAATGACAGACGTCGCCAACACATGCCCGGTATGGCGGATGGCATGCGTGCATCAGAGGCGGGCCCGCGTCTCGAGGCGCACCGGCGTGGTATGCCAGATGGTGCGTGCATACTCGTCGATGGTGCGATCGGACGAGAACGCTCCCATCCCGGCGATGTTGAGCAGGCTGCGCCGGCTCCAGTCCTCCGGCTTGCGGTAGAGGGCATCGACCGCGTCCTGGGTGCGCACGTAGCTCGCGTAGTCAGCCAGCAACTGGTAGTGGTCACCCCAGTTCACCAGCACGTCGAAGATCTGCTGGTAGCGTGCCGGTTCGGCAGGGCTGAACACCCCAGCGCGGATCGCGTCGAGCGCCCTCTTCAGCAGCGGGTCGCGCTCGTAGAACTGGCGCGGCTGGTAGCCGCTGTTGCGGATGTGGGCCACCTCGGCGGCGCTGTGGCCGAAGATGAAGATGTTGTCTTCGCCCACCTGCTCGCGGATCTCGACGTTGGCGCCATCGAGCGTGCCGATGGTGAGCGCGCCGTTGAGCGCGAGCTTCATGTTGCCGGTGCCCGAGGCTTCGGTACCGGCGGTGGAGATCTGCTCGGAGAGGTCGGCGGCGGGGATGGTCAGCTCCGCCAGGCTGACGCTGAAGTTGGGCATGAACACGATTTTGAGCCGGTCGCCCACGCGCGGATCGGCGTTGATCACCGCGGCCACGTCGTTGATCAGCCGGATCACCAGCTTGGCCATCTGGTAGGCCGACGCGGCCTTGCCCGAGAAGATCACCACCCGCGGCACATGATCGCCATCGGGCTCGGCCAGGATGCGCTGGTAGCGCGTGATCACGTGCAGCACGTTGAGCAACTGGCGCTTGTATTCGTGGATGCGCTTGACGTGCACGTCGAACATCGCCGCCGGGTCGATGTGGATGCCCAGATGGGTGCCGATCCAGTGCGCCAGGCGCAGCTTGTTGGCGTGCTTGACCGCGCGCAGGGCATGCAGGAAATCGCCGTCATCGCCCATCGCGCGCAGGCCGCCCAGCTGGTCGAGGTCGCGTCGCCAGCCCGGCCCGATGCGGCTGTCGATCAGCGCGGCGAGCCCCGGGTTGGCGTGGGCGAGCCAGCGCCGCGGGGTGACGCCGTTGGTCTTGTTGTTGAAGCGCTGCGGGCAGATGCGCGCGAAGTCGGCAAAGATCGACTCGCGCATCAGCGCCGAATGCAGCGCCGACACCCCGTTGACCGAGTGCGAGGCGACGATCGCCAGGTAGGCCATACGCACGCGGCGCTCGCCGTGCTCGTCGATCAGCGACACGCGCCGCATCAGCTCCACGTCGTGACCGAAGCACGCGGTGAGCTCGGCCAGGAAGCGCGCGTTGATGTCGAAGATGAGGCGCAGATGGCGCGGCAGGATGCGCCCGAGCATGTCGAGCGGCCAGGTCTCGAGCGCCTCGTGCATCAGGGTGTGGTTGGTATAGGAGAACACGCGCTGGCACAGATTCCAGGCGTGGTCCCAGGCCAGGCCCTGCTCGTCGACCAGCAGGCGCATGAGTTCGGGCACCGCGAGCACTGGATGGGTGTCGTTGAGGTGGATGCTGACCTTGTCGGGCAGGGCTTCGAAGTCACCGTGGCCGACGCGGTAGCGACGCAGGATGTCCTGCAGGCTGGCGGAGACGAAGAAGTACTCCTGGCGCAGGCGCAGCTCGCGGCCCGACTCGGTGGAGTCGTCAGGGTAGAGCACGCGCGAGACGTTTTCCGAGTGGTTCTTGCTCTCCACCGCGCCGAAGTAGTTGCCGCGGTTGAAGGCGGAGAGGTCGATCTCTTCGGTGGCGCGCGCAGACCACAGACGCAGCGTGTTGGTCACCTCGGTGCCGTAGCCGGGGATGATGGAGTCGTAGGCCATGGCGAGCACGTCCTCGGTGCCCACCCAGGTCACCTGCCCGCCCTGTTCCTCGAGATGGCCACCGAAGCGCACCCGCAACTGGATCTCGGGGCGCGGGAATTCCCAGGGGTTGCCGTGGGTGAGCCAATAGTCGGGCACCTCGACCTGCTGGCCGTCGATGATCTGCTGACGGAACATGCCGTAGTCGTAGCGGATGCCGTAGCCGAAGCCGGGCAGGCCGAGCGTGGCCATCGAGTCGAGGAAGCAGGCGGCGAGCCGGCCGAGGCCGCCGTTGCCGAGCGCGGCGTCGGGTTCGAGCTCGGGCAGGCTGTCGGGATCGATGTCGAGCTCGCGCAGGGCCTGGCGCACCGGGCCGACGAGTTCGAGCGCGAGCATGGCGTTGCCCAGGCTGCGCCCGATCAGGAATTCCATCGACAGGTAATAGACGCGCTTGACGTCCTGCGCGTAGCTTGCGCGCGTGGTCTTCATCCAGCGCTCGACCAGGTGGTCGCGCACCGCGTAGGCCACGGCATGCAGCCAGTCTTCGGGTAGCGCCGATTCCGGGTTCTTGCCGACCTGGTACATCAGCTTGTTGGAGATCGCGCGCTTGAGCGCCTCGATGTCGGTCGAGAGGTGGTCGTACTGGTGGGTGAATTGATCGAGATCCATGGAGACGGGTAAGCGATGTTCTTGCTGTTGGGACAGGGCAGGCGCGTACCCCCCATGAGGCGGGGGTAGAGCGCGGATCAGGGGTTTCAGCGCCCGGTCATGCGGCGCAGGGCAATTCGGTGCCGGGTGATTCGGCGAGGAATCAGGCGAGCGGGGCGAGTTCCTGGTAGAGGTCGAGATAGGCGCGCGCTGCGCGCTCCCAGCCGAAGGACTGCATCATCGCCCGTGTGCGCACGCGTTTCCAGTCCGCCGGTCGGCGATAGAGCGCGCCGGCGCGGGCGAGCGCCTGCTGCAGTGCAAGATGCGAGAATTCATCGAACACGAAGCCGGTGGCGTCGGTATCGATGGTCTCCAACCGCGTGTCCGCAACCGTATCGGCCAGCCCGCCCACCCGGCGCACCAGCGGCAGCGTGCCGTAGGCCAGGCCGTAGAGCTGGGTGAGGCCGCAAGGTTCGAACAGCGAGGGCACGAGGATGACGTCGCTGCCGGCGATCAGGCGGTGGGCGAAGCTCTCGTCGTAGCCAAGGCGCACGGCGATCGCATCCGGCTGCGCGGCCGCCGCCGCGCCAAAGGCTGCCTCGAGCCCCGCATCGCCGCTGCCCAGCAGCGCGAACTGGCCACCGCTGGCAACGAGCGCGGGCAGCGCCTGCAGCACCAGGTGCAAGCCCTTCTGTTCGGTGAGCCGGCTTACCACGCAGTACAGCGGGCCGTCGGTCTTGGCCGCCAGGCCGAGTTCGCGGCGCAGCGCGCTGCGACAGCGCGCCTTGCCGGCAATGTCCGCCGCCGAATAGTGGTCGGAGAGCGCGACGTCGGTCGCCGGATTCCACACCGCCGCATCGACACCGTTGAGGATGCCCGACAGCGCGTGGCTGCGCGAACGCAGCAGGCCGTCGAGCCCGCAGCCCTGTTCGGGGCCCTGGATCTCGCGCGCGTAGCTCGGGCTCACGGTGGTAAGGCGGTCGGCGTAATAGAGTCCGGCCTTCATGAAGTTGAGCTGGCCGTGAAACTCGACGCCATGCATCGAGAAGAAGCCCTCGGGCAGGCCGAGCGCGTCGAAGGCGCTGCGCGCAAACAGGCCCTGGTAGGCGAGGTTGTGCACGGTGAACACGCAGCCGGGCCGTTGCCCCGACGAGTTGGCTGCCGCCAGGTAGGCGGGTACCAGGCCTGCGTGCCAGTCGTGCGCATGCACCACGTCGGGCTGCCAGGCTGCGTCCAGCCCCTGCGCCAGCGCGCCCGCCACCCAGCCGAGCAGCGCGAAGCGCAGGTGGTTGTCGGCATAGGGCTGCTGGGCCGCATCGGCGTAGGGGCCGCCGTCACGTTGATAGTAGCCGGGCGCATCGATCACATAGGCGTCGACGCCCACGGCCTCGAGCCGGCCATGCACCAGCCTCGCATCGCTGTGTGCCATTGCCCCCGGGGGGTGCAGGCGGGCGATCTCGCGTGCCGCACTCAGCCCGGCGAGGATGGCGGGAAAACCGGGCAGCAGCACGCGCGGCTGGGCGCCGAGTGCCTGCAGCGTCCGCGGCAGGGCACCCGCCACATCGGCCAGGCCGCCGGTCTTGAGCAGCGGAAAGATCTCGGCGCAGACCTGAAGGATGCGCATCGGGGGTCGTCCTCGTGTCGAAGTTGGGCGAAAGCTCGGTACTTGATCCCGGATCGGGGCGCTCACAGGCGATTGATCATATCGCGCGTGACCAGTACCACACCGCCCTCGGTGCGGTGGAAGCGGCGCGCATCGGCCTCGGCGTCCTCGCCGATCACCGTGCCCTCGGGGATCGAGCAGCCGCGGTCGAGGATGACCTTCTTCAGCCGGCAGTGGCGATTGATCTGCACGTCGGGCAGCACCACCGCCTGCTCGATCGTGCTGTACGAGCGCACCAGCACGTTGGAGAACAGCACCGAGCAGCGCACCACCGAGCCCGAGACGATGCAGCCGCCCGAGATCAGCGAATCGATCGCCTCGCCGCGGCGGCCGTCGAGGTCATGAACGAACTTGGCCGGTGGCAGTTGCTCCTGGTAGGTCCAGATCGGCCAGTCGCGGTCGTACATGTTGAGCGCCGGCGTGGTCGAGGCCAGGTCGAGGTTGGCGGCCCAGTAGGCGTCGACCGTGCCGACGTCGCGCCAGTAGGGGCCGGAGAAGGGAGGAGCAGAGATCGCCGAGAGTGCGAACGGATGGGCATAGGCCTGGTGCTCGGCCACCGCGCGCGGGATCAGGTCCTTGCCGAAGTCGTGGCTGGAATCGAGATCGGCGGCGTCCTCCTCGAGCAGGCGATACAGGTAGTCGGCGGTGAACGCATAGATGCCCATGCTCGCGAGCGAGTGCGTCGAGTCGTCGGGCATCGGCGGCGGGTCAGCGGGCTTTTCGATGAAGGCGGTGATGTTGCGGTGCTCGTCGATCGCCATCACACCGAAGGCCTTCGCCTCGGCACGGGGCACCTCGATGCAGCCGACGGTGACGCCGCGGCCGCTGGCGACATGGTCCCGGAGCATGATCGAGTAGTCCATCTTGTACACATGGTCGCCGGCGAGCACCACGATGTAGTCGGGCGGGATCGAGCTGCGGATGATGTCCAGGTTCTGGAACACCGCGTCGGCGGTGCCCTGGTACCACTGCTCCTCATCGACCCGCTGCTGCGCCGGCAGCAGATCGACGAACTCGCCCATCTCGTTGCGCAGAAAACTCCAGCCCCGCTGCAGATGGCGCAGCAGCGAGTGCGACTTGTACTGGGTGATGACGCCGATGCGGCGCAGGCCGGAGTTCATGCAGTTCGACAGCGCGAAGTCGATGATGCGGAACTTGCCGCCAAAGTGCACCGCGGGTTTGGCACGCACGTTGGTGAGGTCGCGCAGGCGCGAACCGCGACCGCCGGCGAGCACCAGGGCGAGCGTGCGGCGGGTGACGAGGCGACGTTTGTTGAGGGTTTCGAGGGGCATGATGCGGACTCCTGGGCGGGCTGTTCGGTGCGTGCGCGCAGACGGCAGCGACGAACGGTTTCTGGTTTTCTCGATGCTTGCTGGATTCGGGTGCTGGGGGGTCAGGTCACCACGGTCGCAGCCTGCAGGCCGCTGTGGCGGCGGATGCCCGCGAGCTCGTCGGCGATGCGGATGAGCGCGCCCAGCGCCTGCTGGACCGGCTGGTCGTGACGGGCAGGGTCGGCCTCGTAGCGTTCCAGATACACGCGCAGCGTCGCCCCCTCGGTGCCGGTACCCGACAGGCGGAACACGATGCGGCTGCCATCGGCAAACAGCAGGCGCACACCCTGGCGGGTGCTGACCGAGCCATCGACCGGGTCGGTGTAGGCGAAGTCGTCCGCGGCTTCGATGCGCAGGCCGTCGCCGCAGTCGCGTCCGGCGAGCGCCGGCAGGCTCGCGCGCAGCTCGCTCATCAGCGCGTCGGCGCGCTCGGTCGGGATCCCTTCCCAGTCGTGGCGCGAGTAGTAGTGGCGGCCAAAGCGGGCCCAGTGCGCGCGCACCAGGGCCTCGACCGAGCGCCCGGTGACCGCGAGCAGGTTGAGCCAGAACAGCACCGCCCACAGCCCGTCCTTCTCGCGCACGTGGTTCGAGCCGGTGCCGTAGCTCTCCTCGCCGCACAGCGTGGCCTGGCCGGCGTCGAGCAGGTTGCCGAAGAACTTCCAGCCGGTGGGCGTCTCGTGGCAGGGAACGCCGAGCGCCGCAGCGACCTTGTCGGCCGCGCGCGAGGTCGGCATCGAGCGTGCGATACCGGCCAGCCCGGTGCGATAGCCGGGCACGAGCGTGGCATGCTCGGCGAGCACAGCCAGGCTGTCGGAAGGGGTGAGCACGAAGTCGCGGCCGAGGATCATGTTGCGGTCGGCGTCGCCGTCCGAGGCTGCGCCGAGCTCGGGCGCGCCGGGGCCGGACATCGCCGCCATCAGCGCGGTGGCGTGCGCCGGGTTGGGGTCGGGGTGGTGGCCGCCGAAGTCTTCGAGCGGCTCGCCGTTGATCACGGTGCCGACCGGGGCGCCGAGCTGGCCCTCGAGGATCGCGTGCGCATAGGGCCCGCTTACCGCGCTCATCGCGTCGAAACACATGCGGTGACCGGCGGCGAACCACGCGCGCATGGCGTCGAAGTCGAAGAGCTGCTGCATGAGGTCGGCGTAATCGGCGACCGGGTCGATCACCTCCACTGTCATCCCGCCCAGCGTGCGCGTGCCCAGCGTGTCGAAGTCGAGGTCCTCGCCTTCGGTCTCGATGCGGTACACGGCGATCTCCAGACTGCGCGCGTAGATGGCTTCGGTGAGCTTCTCCGGCGCGGGGCCGCCATTCGCGGCGTTGTACTTGATGCCAAAATCGCCCTCCGGCCCGCCCGGGTTGTGGCTGGCCGACAGGATCAGCCCGCCGAAGGCGCCGCGGCGGCGGATCACCGCGCTCACCGCCGGCGTGGACAACAAGCCACCGCGGCCCACCAGCACCCTGGCAAAGCCGTTGGCCGCCGCCATGCGCAGGATGGTGCGCACCGCCGCACGGTTGTGGAAGCGGCCGTCGCCGCCCACCACCAGGGTCTGACCCTCATGCCCGGGCAGGGTGTCGAACACCGCCTGCACGAAGTTCTCGAGGTAATGCGCTTGCTGGAAGACGTTGACCTTCTTGCGCAGACCGGAGGTGCCGGGGCGCTGGCCGGGGAAGGGACGGGTGGGGACGATCTGGAGGCTCATGGTTTCAGGGTTTCGCTGAGGATGTCTCTGAGGATGTTTCGGGTTCGGTCGTCGACGAGGATCTGCACGCACTGCGCAGGCACGCTGCGGTGCGCTGTGGCGGGCACGCCGGTCGGCGGCGGATCGATGGGCGCGCCGTCGGCCTGGCTGCTGTCGAAGATCGGGCACCAGGGGCCGGTGGGCAGCCGGAAATCGACCGCAGCGGCACCCGGATTGACCAGTACCAGCGCGCGCGTCCCGGGGGCGTCATCCACGCCGGCCGAGTGCAGCACGATGGCGAGCGCGCGCTCGTCGTGATCGGCCCAGTGCGTCGGCCCCAGGGGGCTGGCATCGGGGCGCAGCCAGTACACCGTGGGCGCGCTGCCCTGTTCCGGCCCGCGCAGCCAGTCGGCCTGGCGCAGTGCGGGCAGGCCAGCGCGCAGGGCGAGCAGGCGGCGCACGCAGGCCAGCAGCGCAGGGTCGGCCTGCGCCCAGTCGAGCCAGGTGGTCTCGTTGTCCTGGCAGTAGGCGTTGTTGTTGCCGCGCTGGCTGTGGCCGATCTCGTCGCCGGCGAGCAGCATCGGCGTGCCCTGGGCGCACAGGAGCGTCGCGAACAGCGCGCGTTGCAGGCGCGCGCGCAGTGCCAGCACCGCCGGATCGTCGGTGGGGCCTTCGACGCCGCAGTTGCACGAGACGTTGTGGTGCGGGCCGTCGCGGTTGTGTTCGCCGTTGGCGTGGTTGTGCTTGTGCTCGAAACTGACCAGGTCGCGCAGCGTGAAGCCGTCGTGCGCGCTGAGCAGGTTGATGCTGGCGGTGGGCGCGCGGCGGTCGTGGTGGAACTGCGCGGACGAGGCCGCGAAGCGGTGCGCGAACACATCGCGCGCGCCGCTGCCGCGCAGCCACCAGGTGCGCATCGTGTCGCGGAACTGGTCGTTCCATTCCATCCAGCCCGCAGGAAACGCGCCGAGCTGGTAGCCCCCGGCGCCGATGTCCCAAGGCTCGGCGATCAGCTTCAGGCCGGCGAGCTGCGGGTCGGCCTGGATGGCGGCGAAGAGGCCCGCCTCGCGGCTGAAGTGGCCGTGGCGGTCGCGGCCGAGCGTGGTGGCGAGGTCGAAGCGAAAACCATCGACGCGGTAGTGCGTTGCCCAGTGGCGCAGCGCACCGAGCACGAGCTCGACCATGCGCGGCTCGGCCAGATTCACGCTGTTGCCGCAGCCGGTCCAGTCCTGGTAGCGCGCGGGGTTGCCCGGAACGAGGTGGTAGGCGCGGGCATTGGCCAGGCCGCGCAGCGACAGCATCGGCCCGGCGGCGTCGAGTTCGGCGGTGTGGTTGAACACCACGTCGAGCACCACCTCCAGCCCGGCAGAATGCAGCGCGTCGATCGCCTCGATGAGCTCACCTGCGGGCGTGGTGCCGGGGCGTCCGCTCCAGTAGCGGGTCTCGGGCGCGAGCCAGGCGAGCGGCGCATAGCCCCAGTGGTTGGCGAGGCCGCGGCGCTGCAGGGCAGCCTCATCGGCGCGCGCATGCAGGGGAAGCAGCGACAGCGTGGTGATGCCCAGCGCGCGGTAGTGGGCGCACATCACCGGATGGGCGAGCGCCGCATAGCTGCCGCGCAGCGCAGGCGGGATGTCCGGGTGGCGCATCGTCAGCGCGCGGACATGGGCTTCGTAGAGCACCGTTTGCGCGCGCGGGATGCGGGGGCGGGGCGGACGCGAAGCTGCTACGTAGGGCGCGGGCACGCGCGCCTTGGGCGCGACGGCCGCGTTGTCACGCATGTCTGATGCGTGCGGCAAGTCCGCGTGATCGCCGTGGCCGGCACGGAATAGCTCGAGCTCGGCGCTCAGCGCGGTATCGTCTGCGGGACCCGGCCCCGCGCGCCCGTAGTGGCCCACGACGTCCTGCGCCCAGGGGTCGAGCAGCAGCTTGGCCGGGTTGAACCAGTGGCCCTGCTGCGGCGCCCAGGGGCCATGGGCACGCAGCCCGTAGACCACGCCCGGCCCGGCGCCTGGCAGGAAGCCATGCCACACGCCCTCGGTGCACGCGGGCAGCGGCAGGCGGCAAAGCTCCTCGCAGCCCGCTTCATCGAACAGGCACAGCTCGAGCGCGCTGGCATCCGGCGCCCACACCGCGAAGTTCAGCCCCGCAGGCGCTCCCTCGGCCGCCACGCTCGCGCCCAGGGGCCACGGCCGGCCGCGCGTGAGCGCGGGCGGCATCGTGAGGCGGCGGGGAGGGTTCATCGGGGAAGCCATGATTGCGATTTCGGGCACATGCCAGTGGAGGAGGGCGGGTCAGACCTCGCGCACCAGCATCACGGTCGCCAGCGGCGGCAGGCGCAGCGTGATCGACTGGTCCTGGCCCTGCCAGGGCACAGGCTCGCTCGCGCGCGCATCATTGACCACGCCCGAGCCCCAGTAGACGCGGTCGTCAGTGTTGATCAGCTCGCGCCAGGTGCCGGCTGCGGGCACCCCGATGCGCCAGTGCGCACGCACCACCGGGGTGAAGTTGCAGACCACGACCACGACCGCGCCGTCACGCGCGCGGCGCTCGAACACGAGCACCGAATGCGCGGCGTCGTCGTGACTGATCCAGCGAAAGCCCGCGGGCGACATGTCCTGCTCGTACAGCGCCGGCTGCGCACGCAGCACGCGGTTGAGGTCGCGCACCAGGCGCTGCATGCCGGCGTGGGAGGGCTGTGCGAGCAGTTGCCAGGGCAGCGCGGCGTCGGCGTTCCATTCGGTCCACGGCGCGAACTCGCAGCCCATGAACAGCAGCTTCTTGCCCGGATGGCCCCACATGAAGCCGTACATCAGGCGCAGGTTGGCGAACTTCTGCCAGTCGTCGCCGGGCATCTTGGCGAGCAGCGAACCCTTGCCATGCACCACCTCGTCGTGGGACAAAGGCAGCACGAAGTTCTCGCTAAAGGCATACATCAGCGAGAAGCGGATCTGGTCGTGGTGGTGCTGGCGGTGCACCGGGTCGCGCGCCATGAATGCGAGCAGATCGTTCATCCAGCCCATGTTCCACTTGTAGTGAAAGCCCAGCCCGCCGGATTGCAGGTCGGGCGCGGGCGGGCGGCTGACCCCGGGGAAGGCAGTGGATTCCTCGGCGAGCGTGATCGCCTCGGGCCGCTGCGTGCCGAGGAGGTGGTTCATGCGGCGCAGGAAGTCGACGGCTTCGAGGTTTTCCCGTCCGCCAAAGCGGTTGGGGACCCACTCGCCCGCCTTGCGGCTGTAGTCGCGATAGAGCATCGAGGCGACCGCATCCACGCGCAGGCCGTCGATGCCGAAACGCTCGATCCAGTACAGCGCGTTGCTGCCGAGGTAGTTGCGCACCTCGCTGCGGCCGTAGTTGTAGATCAGCGTGTTCCAGTCCTGATGAAGGCCCTCGCGCGGGTCGGCGTGCTCGTACAGATGGGTGCCGTCGAATTCGGCCAGGCCGTGCGCGTCGCTCGGGAAATGGGCGGGGACCCAGTCCAGGATCACCCCCAGCCCGGCGGCGTGCGCGGCATCGGTGAAGGCGCGAAAGTCCTCGGGTGTGCCGAAGCGAGCGGTGGGTGCGTAGAGCCCGACCGGCTGATAGCCCCAGGAGCCGTCGAAGGGGTGCTCATGCACCGGCATCAGCTCGAGGTGGGTGAAGCCCTGCTCGAGCGCATAGGGAATCAGGCGCTCGGCGAGCTCGCGGTAGCTCAGCCAGCCGCCGTCGGCGTGGCGCTGCCAGGAGCCGAGGTGGACCTCGTAGATGCTGATCGGGGCATCGAGCGCGTTGGCACGCTGGCGTGCCGGGTCGCTCGCCCTGCCGGGCAGCAGACGCTGCACCACCGAGGCGGTCTGCGGGCGCAGCTCGGCGCGAAAGGCGAAGGGGTCGGACTTGAGCCGCACGACACCATCGGCGCCGAGAATCTCGTACTTGTACAGCGCGCCTTCCCCCACCTGCGGCAGGAAGATCTCCCACACGCCACACTCGCGACGCAGGCGCATCATGTGCCGGCGGCCGTCCCAGTGGTTGAAGCCCCCCACCACCGACACCCGCCGCGCGCCCGGTGCCCACACGGCAAAGCGCGTGCCGGCGATGCCATTGACCCGGCAGGGATGCGCGCCCAGCCATTCGTAGGGGCGGTGATGGCTGCCTTCGGCGAGCAGCCAGACGTCGAGGTCCTCGAGCAGCGGGCCGAAGCGGTAGGGGTCGTCGAAGAGCACCGGTCCGGCGCTGGAATCCTCGCCTTCGGTCCCCTCGTGGCTCGTCGCGGGGGTGGGCGCGCTCAGCTTCAGGCGGTAAGGAAAAGCTTTACCGTCTCCGGAGACGATCCCGGCAAACAGGGCGCTGTCGCCCTGGCGCTGCAGGCGGGTCAGCGGGCGGCCCGTCTCATCGGTCAGCTCGACCCCTGTGACGTCCGGTAGCAGGGCGCGCACCACCACGGCGCCGTCCACCTCATGCATGCCGAGTACCGAAAACGGGTCGCCGTGGGTGGCGTTCATCAGCGCGGCGAGCGCGCCTTCGTCGATCCATGGATGCAGCCCGTCGCCGGACTGCTTCACTTCATCTGTCATGCTGCGCCGGTCGTGGCCGAGCATCTGAGCCTCTCTGGTTCGCAGGCCACAGGTGCCGGACGGGGCGGCCTCATAGCGACGCTGCATCTGCTCGATAGGATAAAGCTTTCGCATGCCCAATGGCGCGAAGCGGGCTTACTTTTGTTACCGCGCCGGGGCACAGGCGGTGTAGCCAAGCTCGAACTGCAGGTCGAGCGCGGCCGATGCGCCGGTCAGCGCGACATGGGGCGAGCGGATCACCCAGGTCGGGATGCGCGCGAGGTAAGGCTGGTAGCGACCCTTGGCCTCGAAGCGACTGCGAAACGATGACTGGGCAAAGAACTCACCCAGCTGCGGCACGATGCCGCCACCGATGTAGATCCCGCCGCGCGCGCCCAGCGTGAGCGCGAGGTCGCCCGCCACCGCGCCGAGCAGCGCACAGAACATCGACAGCGCCTCGCGGCAGCGCGGGCAGCTGCCCTCACGCCCGCGCGCGCTCACTGCCGCTGCCGACAGGGTCTCGGCCGGCACGCCGTCGAGCGCGCACAGGGCCGCATACAGGGCAAGGAGTCCGGGGCCGGACAGCGCGCGCTCAGCCGAGACATGGCCATGGCGGGCCGCGAGCCAGGCCACGACCTCTGCCTCGCGCGGGGTGCTGGCCGTCAGGCTGACGTGGCCGCCTTCGCCCTGCAGCGGCACCGGACCACCCGGCGCCGGGATCAGCCCCGAGACCCCGAGCCCCGTCCCCGCGCCGAGCAGTCCCATGGCTGCGCCGGCCTGCGCCTGGCCACCACCGATGCGCTCGCAGTCGTCTTCGCCCAGCCCCGGCAGCCCGAGGGCGAGCGCGGTGAAGTCGTTTACCACCCGCAGGCAGCGCAGGCCGAGCGCTGCGCGCAGCGCCTCAACGGAGAAGCGCCAGGGGTGGTTGGTCATCACGACTTCATCGCCGCTGATCGGGGTCGCGATCCCGAACACGCCCACCGCGGGCAGCGCAGCACCAGTCTTGGCGAGCCAGGCCTGCAGGGCCGCGTGCGGACCGGCAAAGTCGGCACAGCGCAGGCTGCGCAGCGCGCTCGGCGCGGCGCCCGCACGTTCGATGAGCGCAAAGCGTACGTTCGTGCCGCCGATGTCGGCGACCAGTCGCGGCCAGAGGGCAGGCGCAGCGCGTTCGGGCAGGGAGAAGGCAGACGGTTCGGGCGGTGGCATGGCAGGATTCCGGGAGAGATCGGCGGGGTGGGCGGGCAGGGCGGATTGGCGACAAGGGGGCAACGAGGCCGCGGGTAAAACATGGATCAAACACGGGTAGCGCATGGGCGGGGCCGATCTGGTAAAACCGATCCCGACCCGTGGCCCTGCGCGCCGATTGTCTTGCAGCCGCTGCAAAACGCCAATCAACGCATTCGGCTTCTCCATCGCCTCCGCCGTCTCCATCACCTTCGCCTCGTTCAAGATCGCCACCGTCTCGACGCACCACTGCTCCCTGCAACACCGTCCTCCTCACGCCCGAGAGTCCTCGCCATGGCGCAGCAACCCCCCTCCGTAACCCATCCGCAGGTCGAAACCTTTACCGCCGTCAACCCCGCCGCCCCTGACCCCACCCTCGACGCCACTCCGTGGTGGAAGTCCGCCGTCGCCTACCAGATCTACCCGCGCAGCTTCATGGACGCCGACGGCGACGGCGTGGGGGACCTGGCCGGAATCCTGTCCCGGCTCGACTACCTGCAGTGGCTGGGCGTGAATGTGATCTGGATCTGTCCGATCTACCAGTCGCCCAACGACGACAACGGCTACGACATCAGCGACTACCGCGCCATCGAACCGACCTTCGGCACCATGGCCGATTTCGACCGCCTGCTCGCCGAGGTCCATCGGCGCGGCATGCGCCTGATCCTGGACCTGGTGCTCAACCACACCAGCGACGCGCATCCCTGGTTCATCGAAGCGCGCGCCGCGCGCGACAGTGCGCGCCGCGACTGGTACATCTGGCGCGACGGATGCGAGGGTAGGGCGCCCAACAACTGGGAGAGCATCTTCAAGGGCCCGGCCTGGGAGCATGACCCGGCGACCGGGCAGTACTACCTGCACCTGTTCTCCCGCCGCCAGCCCGATCTCAACTGGGACAACGCCGCCATGCGCGGCGCGCTGTTCGACACCGTGCGCTGGTGGCTGGACAAGGGCATCGACGGCTTTCGCGTCGATGCGGTGAGCCACATCCGCAAGAAGCCCGGCCTGCCCGACATGCCCAACCCGCACCGGCTGCCCTGCGTGCCGTGCTACCGCATGCACATGAACGTCGACGGCGTGCTTGAGCATATCGACGAGCTCTGCCGCGAGACCTTCGCGCGCTACGACGTGATGACCGTGGGCGAGGCCAACGGTGTGCGCGCCGAAGAGGCCGAGGCCTGGGTGGGGGCGGACCGCCAGCGCTTCAGCATGATCTTCCAGTTCGAGCACCTGGCGCTGTGGTCGCGCGCGCCGGGCGGGCCGCTCGACGTGCGCGCGCTCAAGCGCGTGTTCTCGCGCTGGCAGCACGCGCTGCATGGCAAGGGCTGGAATGCGCTGTTCCTCGAGAACCACGACATCCCGCGCGTGGTGTCGAAGTGGGGCGACACCGGTGCGCTGTGGCGCGAGAGCGCGACCGCGCTCGCCACCCTGTACTTCCTGATGCAGGGCACGCCCTTCATCTACCAGGGCCAGGAGATCGGCATGAGCAACAGCGTGTTCGCGTCGATCGACGACTTCGACGACGTGCTGGCCCGTAACGATTACGCCTTGCGCCTGGGGGCCGGCGAATCCGCGCAGGCAATCCTGGCCGATCTGGCGCTCAACAGCCGCGACAACGCGCGCACGCCGATGCAATGGGACGCCTCCGCGCACGCCGGCTTCACCACTGGCCAGCCCTGGCTGGCGGTCAATCCCAACCATCGCTCGATCAACGTCGCGCAGCAGCGCGACGACCCCGGCTCGGTGCTCAACCACTACCGCCGCCTGATCGCCTTGCGCCGCGCCGAGCCCACGCTGGTGCACGGCGATTACCGCCTGCTCAATCCGGCTGACGTTTGCATCTACGCCTACCAGCGCCGTCACGGCAATGACCGGATCGTGGTGATCGTCAATCTTAGCGCGGAGACGGCGCGCTTTGCGCATCGCGGCGTCGTCCTGCATCACGCCGGACTTCTGCTCGCCAACCGGCCGGTTGCGCCGCACGCAGATACGCATGAAGCGGCGCTCTCGCCCTTCGAGGCGCGCGTCTACCGCCTGCGGCCAGCCGTTGGTCGTGCTGGCGGTGGGGCTAGTGGTCCCACAGGCGGTGAATGAGCCCCTGTGCGGGGCCCACGTTCAGGCGGCCAGTTCGCGCTCGCCGACGATGACGACATGCAGAAAACGCGGGCCATGCGCCCCCAGCACGAGGCTGCCCTCGATGTCGGTGGTGCCGCTGGCACCGGTGACGATGTTGACGTTGCGCGGCGGACGCTGGCCCGCGGTGGCCGCGGCGTAGTCGTCCAGGAAGGGCAGGATGGTATCCGCGCGCACCATCACGAGGTGGTGTAGGGGCAGGAAGTTGGCCAAGATCGGCGTGTCCGCACCCGAGTGGAACACCAGCGAGCCAGTCTCGGCGATGCCCCAGTGCGCGACGCCGACCGCGATCGTCTCGTCGGGCGCCACCTGCTCGTGGCACTCGAAGCCCGACCAGTTCAGATCCTGCAGCATAGCCGCGGGCTGCAGCGCAATTACCGCGGGCAGGGCGCGTGCCTCAAGGTAGCGCGCGACCGCCGCCGGCAGTTCGCTGGCGCGGGCGATGCGCTCGGCGGTGGCGGCCACCTTGGGGCTGGTGACGCGGGCGATGAAGGCCTCGATCAGCTCCTCGGCCAGCAGCGGCGGGCGGAGCGAGGGCAGATTCTGCAGCAGCGCATCCGCGTCGCGACGGATCGCGGCGGGGTCGACAGCGCCTTGGCCAAGGGCGCCGCGCACGGCGTTGAGGATGGTTTCGCGCGCGCTCATTTCCCTTTCTCCTGATCCTTGACCATCTCCATGAAGGTGCGCCTTGCCGGTGCGGGGAAGTCGCGGCTGGCGGTCCACGCGCCCAGCCCCGGCATGCCCTTGACCACGCCACCACGGCTGAAGAGGCGCATGACACGGACCGCGATCGCGGTGGCGAGCCGGTACAGCCGCGGGCGCGAGGCGACGAAGGTGTGGATGCGCAGACCGAAGCGGACCGTGGCCGGCTCCAGACCCTCGCGCCAGGATCGGTCGCGCCAGCCGCGCAGCAGGGTAGGCAGCGGGATCGCCACCGGGCAGACCTCCTGGCACTTGCCGTTCAGCGTGCAGGCGTGCGGGAGATCACGCGACTCTTGCAGGCCATCGAGCAGGGGCGTCAGCACCGCGCCCATCGGCCCCGGGTAGGTGCCGCCATAGACGTGGCCGCCCAGCTGGCGGAACACCACGCAGTGGTTCATGCAGGCGCCGCAGCGCAGGCAGCGCAGCATGTCCTTCATGCCTTCGCGCAGCATGCGCGTGCGGCCGTTGTCGACCAGCACGATGTGGAATTCCTCCGGGCCATCGCGATCTCCGGCCTGCTTGGGTCCGCAGTGGAAGGTGGTGTACTGGGTGACATCCGCCCCGGTCGCCGAACGCACCAGCAGGCGCAACAGCAGGAAGGCGTGCGCGGTGCTGGGGACCAGCTTCTCGATGCCGGCGGTGACGATGTGCACCCGCGGCGGGGTGGTGGTCAGCTCGGCGTTGCCCTCGTTGGTGACAGTGCAGGTGGCGCCGGTGTCGGCAACGAGGAAATTCGCGCCCGAGATCGCCACGTCGGCGGAGAGGAACTTGTCGCGCAGCTCGCGGCGCGCGCTGTCGACCATCGCCTCGATGGTCTCTTCCTGGTGCGGCGCGCGATGCAGGCGCTTGAACATCGCCGACACCTGCTCGCGCGTGCGATGCATCGACGGCCACACGATGTGCGACGGGCGGTCGCCGCCGAGCTGCACGATGTGTTCGGCGAGGTCGGTCTCTACGCGCTCGATGCCGGCTTCGTCGAGCGCGTGGGGCAGGCCGATCTCTTCGCCGAGCATCGACTTGACGCGGGTGACGCGCCGGGCGCCGGCCTCCTTGCACAGCCGGACGACGATCTGCGAGGCTTCTTCAGCCGTTCGCGCCCAGTGCACCCGGGCGCCGGAGGCGATCGCATTGCGTTCGAACTCGAGCAGGTAATGGTCGAGGTTGGCGATGACGTGGTCCTTGATGCGCTTGCCACGCTCGCGGGCGGCCTCGAACTGCGGGAACTGCATCATCGCCAGCGCGCGCTTGCGCTCTGCGGTTCCGGTGGTGCGATCGATCGCGATCTTCAGCGTCGGGTCGGCCAGCGCCTTGTCGGCGCGCGCCTTGAAGGAGAGGGTCGTTTCCTGCATGGCTCAGCGCTCCTCGCCGATGGCTGGGCCGTCCGCCATGCCCGCGAGGACCTCGGCGGCGTGGAAGCTGCGCACGCTCGAGCCCCTGCGCTTGAGCTTGCCGGCCATGTTCATCAGGCAGCCGAGGTCGCCGCCGAGCAGCAGGCGCGCGCCGCTGCGCTCGATGGCGTCGGCCTTCTCGCCGACCACGGCGTTCGAGATCGCCGGGTACTTGACGCAGAAGGTGCCGCCGAAACCGCAGCACACATCGTTGCCCTCGAGCGGCTTGAGCGTGAGCCCGGACACCTGGGCGAGCAGGGCGCGCGGCTGGTCATGGATGCCGAGCTCGCGCAGGCCGGAGCAACTATCGTGGTAGGTGAAGCTGGTGTCGAGCCTCACGTCGGCGGGCGCGAAGTGCATCACATCCGCGAGGAAGCTCATCAGTTCGTAGGTGCGCTCGCCAAGCCGGCGCGCGCGCTCGGCCCACGCAGGATCGTCCGCGAGCGCTTCGGCATAGTGCACCCGGGTCATGCCGACGCAGGAGCCGGAAGGGGAGACGACGAAGTCGTAGGCTTCGAAGGTCTCGATGAAATGGCGGGCGAGCACGGCCGCATTGGCCGTGTCACCGCTGTTGAAGGCCGGCTGGCCGCAGCAGGTCTGCGCGTCGGGCACCTCGACAAGGCACCCGGCATCGCGCAACAGCTTGAGCGCGGCAAAGCCGACGCTGGGGCGCATCGAATCGACCAGACAGGTGACGAACAGTCCGACGCGGGGTGAGGCGGGCGGCACTGGCGTGCGTTGAGATGCGGTCATGGGCGTCGATCCGTGTGCGTTTTCAAAGGAAACCGCAGCCGCCAGGGCCGCGGCTCGTGCAGCAGGCAGCGAGAACCCGGAGCTGCGGTCTCGCTGCCTGGGCCCGTCCTCGGCCTCAGGCGCTCAGCGCGCCCATGACCTCGTCGAGCATCTTGCGCGCATCGCCAAACAGCATGCGGTTGTTTTCCTTGTAGAAGAGCGGGTTGTCGACCCCGGCGTAGCCGGACGCCATGCTGCGCTTCATGACGATCGAGGTCCGCGCCTTCCACACCTCGAGCACCGGCATGCCGGCGATCGGGCTACCCGGATCATCCTGGGCAGCCGGGTTCACGATGTCGTTGGCGCCGATCACGATGGCCACATCGGTGTCGGGGAAGTCCTCGTTGATCTCGTCCATCTCGAGCACGATGTCGTAGGGCACCTTGGCTTCGGCCAGCAGCACGTTCATGTGCCCCGGCATGCGGCCCGCCACCGGATGGATGGCAAAGCGCACGGTCACGCCCTTGTCGCGCAGGATCCTGACGATCTCGCACACCACGTGCTGCGCCTGCGCCACCGCCATGCCGTAGCCGGGCACGATGACCACGCTCTTCGCGTCCCGCAGCAGCTCCGCGGTGTCCACCGCGCTGATCGGCTGAACCTCGCCTTCAGGCTCCGCACCCGAAGCCGCCGCCGGCGTGCCGCCACCGGAGCCGAAACCGCCGGCGATGACGCTGATGAAGTTGCGGTTCATCGCCCGGCACATGATGTAGGACAGGATCGCACCGGAAGAGCCGACCAGCGCGCCGACCACGATCAGCAGGTCGTTGCTGAGCATGAAGCCGGTGGCCGCGGCCGCCCAACCCGAGTAGCTGTTGAGCATCGACACCACCACCGGCATGTCGGCACCCCCGATCGCCATCACCATGTGGATGCCGAGCAGCAGCGCGATCACGGTCATCACCAGCAGCAGCGCCATGCCGGCGCCGACCGAGTGGGTGTTGAGGAACCAGCGCCCGAAGAGGAACACCAGCACGACGCCTGCCAGGTTGAGGTAGTGGCGTGCCGGCAGCAGCATCGGCTTGCCGCCAATCTTGCCCGAGAGCTTGCCGAAGGCAACCAGGGAGCCCGAGAAGGTGACCGCACCGATGAAGATGCCGATGTAGATCTCCACTTCGTGGATCGTCTTTTCCGCCACGGTGGGGAATACCACCGAGGTATCGACGTAGCTGGCGAAACCGACCAGGCAGGCGGCCAGGCCGACCAGGCTGTGCATCAGCGCGACGAGCTCCGGCATCTGCGTCATCTGCACCTTCTTGGCGGCGTACAGGCCGACGCCGGCGCCGATCAGGAGGGCGATGATGATCCAGGGAATGCCGCCCGCCTTGACCTGCGGACCGAACACGGTGGCGAACACCGCCAGCGCCATGCCGATTATGCCGAAGAGGTTGCCACGGCGTGCGGTCTCAGGGTGGGCGAGGCCGCCCAGGCTGAGGATGAAGAGGATGGTGGCGCCGATGTACGAGACAGTGGCCATGCTTGAGGTCATTGTCGTCTCCTTATTTGCGGAACATCGCCAGCATGCGACGCGTCACCGCGAAGCCGCCGAACATGTTGACGGCCGTGAGCGCGAGCGCGAAGAAGGCCAGGAACAGGATGAACCCGTCGGGTCGGTCGGTCACGCTGTCGGCCAGCGGCGGTGCCACCTGAACCAGCGCTCCGATGGCGATGATCGACGAGATCGCGTTGGTCACGCTCATCAGCGGCGTGTGCAGCGAGGGCGTGACGTTCCACACCACCATGTAGCCGACGAAGCAGGCCAGCACGAACACCGTGAAGTGCGACAGGAAGCTGGCCGGCGCATACAGGCCGACGAGCAGGAACAGCAGGGCGCCGATGCCGAACACCGTCGCCAGCGACTTCACCGACATCGGCTCGCTCGCGCCGTGGCCGTGGCCCTTGGGCGCGGCGATCGGCGCGGCGTCCGCCTTGGGCTTGGCCGCTGCGGCCGGCAGCTTGGGCGGCGGGGCAGGCCAGGTCAGCTCGCCCTCCTTGATGACGGTGAGACCGCGGATCGCATCGTCCTCGAAGTTGATGACGATGTTGCCGTCCTTGGCCTTGCACAGCTCCTCGGTGAGGCGCAGCAGGTTGTTCGAATACAGGGTCGATGACTGCTTGGCCAGGCGGCTGACCAGGTCGGTGTAGCCGACCAGCGTCACGCCTTCGCGCACCACCGCCTCGCCGGGCACGGTGAGTTCGCAGTTGCCGCCTTGTTCGGCCGCCAGGTCGACGATCACGCTACCGGGCTTCATGGTCTTCACCATGTCGGCAGTGATGAGCTTGGGGGCCGGCTTGCCCGGGATCAGCGCGGTGGTGATGACGACGTCGGCATCCTTCACCTCGCGCGCGTACATCTCGCGCTGCGCCGCCTGGAAGCCTTCGCTCATCACCTTGGCGTAGCCGCCACCGCCGGAACCTTCTTCCTCGTAGTCGACCTTGACGAAGGTGCCCCCCAGCGACACGACCTGGTCGGCGACCTCGGCGCGGGTGTCGTTGGCGCGCACGATAGCGCCCAGATTCGCCGCCGTGCCGATGGCGGCAAGTCCCGCCACGCCCACACCGGCGATGAAGACCTTGGCCGGCGGGATCTTGCCGGCAGCGGTCACCTGGCCGTTGAAGAAGCGGCCGAAGGCGTTCGCCGCCTCGACCACCGCGCGATAGCCGCTGATGCCGGCCATGGAGGTGAGCGCGTCCATCTTCTGCGCACGGCTGAGCTGGCGCGGCAGACAGTCGATCGCCAGCACGTTGACGCGTCGCGCCTGCAACGCCTGCATCAATTCGGGGTTCTGAGCCGGCCAAACGAAACCGATCAGCGTCGCGCCTTCGCGCAGCAAGCCGGCTTCCTCAAGGGTCGGCGGGCGCACCTTGAACACGATATCGGCGCGCGACCAGACGTCTGCCGCGGTGGGCAGCACCTCGGCGCCTGCAGCGCGATAGTCGTCGTCAGCGAAGTTCGCCGCCGCGCCTGCGCCGGTTTCCACCGCCACATCAAAGCCGAGCTTGGCAAGTTTTTGCACCACATCGGGCACCGTGGCGACACGCTTCTCGCCAGTCGCTGTCTCACGGGGGACTCCGATCAACATTTTGCTTTCTCCTTCATTGCTTTGTTTTCCTGAATGCCTCGAGTCAACGCTCGACCGCCAATGCTAGCCGATGCCGCGCCCAATAACATAGCGAATGCGGAGGAGATAGCGGTACGGCGCGATCGACGTGTTGCTTGTCACAGCCCGTTCTCTGCGCTCAAAGTTTACATAACGAAGATTCTCAGCTTTAAAAATGAAGGGACGCTGGCGCCCGGTGTTCCTTGGCTTCCCTCTGATCGCACGCTCACTTCCGCTAGCCCCGGCTCAAACCTTATCTATGTTCAAGACAGGCCCGCGGCCCCTGCCGCCGACAATGGAGAAACGATCATGCCCCGCAACACCGCTGCCACACCCGTCTGCGGCGAGATCTACCGTCAGTTCCACCGCGAGGCGAGATAGACCACGCGGTATTCAAGTACCGTCTACGAGCCGAAGAAGTTCTTGTTCTTCAAGGTCGGCGCCATCGCCCGCACCGTCGTCGGTGAGCAGTCGCACACCGAGATCGTGGCCGATCCGCGACCAGACCAGCGCGACGCTCCGCAACATCAACGAGGGGCGCACCCTCAACCTGATGTTCCACCGCCTGTACAACCGCCACGAAGGCGGCATCTTCCTCGACGAGCTGGCCTTCGAGGTCGTGCCTGGCGTGGAGGTCATCGCCGGCAGCGGCGTGTATGAGTCGAGCCGCTTCGGCATCGGCGACCTGCAGGCAGTGGTGCAGGAATTCCGCGACGCTCGCCTGCCCTTCGACCTGCCGGACGACACGCGCGGCAAGTGCCTCAGCGCTGTCATCGACGCAGTCGAAGCGCTGGTGACCACCGAGTACGGAATCTTGCAGTGCCGCTGACGATCGGTGCGCCAGCTACGCCTTGCTGCGGCCACACTGCCGGTTGCCATGACAAAGGTAAGAGAGTAGCCTCGGGGCACCTATATTTTCCCAAATACAAAATCTGAGGCCATGCGAGCACTGAGCCACAAAGCCCTTGCCCCCGTCACATTTGGCGCGGAAGAGCTTCTGCAAGATGCACTGGGCGCCGTTCGCCAGCACCTGGGCCTTGAGGTGTCCTTCATCTCTGAATTCAAGGATGGGCAACGTATTTTCAGGTTCGTCGACGCTGACGCCGGATTTTGCCCCCTGCGGGTAGGGAGTTCTGGTCCGCTTGAGGAATCTTTCTGCCAGCGTGTGGCAGATGGGAGGCTGCCCGAGTTGATGGGTGATGCCTGTGCAAATGCTGAAGCCCTTGCACTGAAGGTCACCACAGAAATGCCTATCGGAGCCCACATCAGCGTTCCGATCAAGCTTGGTGAAGAGGTCTTTGGGACCTTTTGTTTTTTCAGTCGCGAACGAAATCTCGCTCTTGATGATCGAGACTTGGCGGTTGTTAAGTTATACGCGAGTTTTGTAGAGAAAATACTTACAGGGATAGTCGCTCGGCAGAGAGAAGCCGAGCAAGGCGCAAGGCAAATACGACGCATAATCGACGAGCAGCTTTTTTTCCCGGTATATCAACCGATCTTCGATGTAGGGATGAGAAGGTTGGCTGGATATGAAGTCCTGGCGCGATTTACTGCCGAGCCCGCCCAGTCACCCGATCGCTGGTTCAATGCAGCGGCAGAGGTGAATCTGCAGGTCGAGCTGGAACGCGCAGTAATAGAGCGTGCCCTTACGGACTTCAATCATTTTCCTCGAGAAAATTATTTGTCATTCAACATCTCTCCGCAGTCGATCCTGGACGAATCCTTACTACGGACGTTCGAAGGCTATCCTCTCGAACGGATCATGCTGGAGGTGACCGAGCATACTTCGATCGATGATTATTCGGTCATAGCCCGGAAACTGGAGCCGTTTCGTGTACGTGGAATTAGGCTTGCCGTCGATGACGCTGGCGCGGGCTACGCGAGTTTCCGTCACATCCTCAAACTCAGACCGGACGTTATCAAGCTGGATTCGAGTCTAGTGTCGGCGATAGACTCGGATAAAGGCATTCGTGCGTTGGCCGCGGCAGTGATTCGTTTTTCAGAAGAAACTGGCAGCAAGGTTGTCGCTGAGGGCGTCGAAACAAAACACGAATTGAAAGTGCTACGCCAGTTGAACGTAAATAAGGCGCAGGGGTATCTCCTTGGACGTCCGAGTCGCCTGGCAGAGTTGAAACACTTGCCTCCCCTATAGTTCGGCAAGGATGACTTCCTGCACGGAACCCCCTTTTATGCAACGGCTCAGCGTCGCAGAAAGTCCCGAGGCAGGACATGCGCGCGTCTTGCGCCATCACGGTGAAGTCACAGACGCCCTCCCCGCCTGCGAAAGCTTTCTTGGCGCGATGGTTCGCAAGCGTGGCGAGCCTCTTCGTCGAACCGATGCCGACGCAGACCGCAGTCCATCGCGGCACTGATCTCGAGTGGGGGTAGCACGGGCTCCCGGCTTCGAGGGCCATGCGGGCGTCGTGGCGATAAAGGCGCTTGACCAGCCGCAGCCCGTCGACGAAGGCGACGACGGGTTGGCCGTGCACACTGCGCGTTCTCGATCTATGCTCTTCAAGTGTAGTAACAATCCCCCGGCAAAGCCGGGGGCCTTCGTATGTGAGCCGCTCAAAGCGGCTATGCGGGGACGCTAACGCGGCCCCTCGTCTTGCACCACCTGCAGGTGGTCACGCGTCAAACCAGGTTCAGCTGATCCAAG
>QXGG01111191.1_pt1 | contig 25559 bp, 25 predicted proteins | sample 1982491 | NCBI WGS metagenome assembly QXGG01 (sample SAMN09924614, study PRJNA488089) | Wastewater metagenome, whole genome shotgun sequencing project. | isolation source: South African research farm wastewater | place: South Africa: Irene, Agricultural Research Council, Animal Production... | reverse complement strand
GCGCACAAGGCGATGGAAGAGGCGGTGATGGTCGCCGAGCTGATGGCGGGCCAGGCCGGCCACTGCAACTTCGACACCGTGCCCTGGGTCATCTACACCAGCCCCGAGATTGCCTGGGTCGGCAAGACCGAGCAGCAGCTCAAGGCCGCTGGCGTGGCCTACAAGGTCGGCAAGATCCCGTTCATGGCCAACGGCCGTGCGCTCGGCATGGGCGACCCGACCGGCTTCGTCAAGATGCTGGCCGACGCCGCCACCGATCGCATCCTCGGCGTGCACATCATCGGCGCCAACGCCTCGGAGCTGATCTCCGAAGCGGTGGTGGCGATGGAGTTCGCGGGCTGCTCCGAAGACCTGGCGCGCATCTGCCATGCCCACCCGACGCTGTCGGAAGTGGTGCACGAGGCTGCGCTCGCCTGCGACAAGCGCCCGCTGCACTTCTGATCGGGTACTGATGTATGGAGGGTGAGCTGTGCGGGGCCGAGCCTCGCCACTCACCCTTTTTCCGTCTACCCTGCCGTCTGTTCATCCAGCAGCCCGTTCTCGTTCCTCGCCCCGCGCGCGGCGGTGGCCCCGACCCGTCGGGGCGTCGCGCCATCAACCTGTTCCGTTCGCCTGACACCATGCCGCATCGCATTCTCAACGTTCCCGAACACGGGATGATCGACGCCTACGAGAACCAGCTCAGGACGCGTGGCTTCAAATCCGACCCCGCGCAGCGCGCCGCCGCCCAGCGCCTGCAGGGGCTCTACACCGAGCTGGTCGGTTTCAAGGCGGCCCGCCAGGGCAGCAAGCTGAAGCAGCTCTTCAACAAGCCGAAGATGCCGCGCAGCGTGTATTTCTGGGGCGGGGTGGGGCGCGGCAAGAGCTTCCTGATGGACTGCTTCTACGACGCGGTGCCCTACAAGCGCAAGCGCCGGGTGCACTTCCACGCCTTCATGCAGGAAGTGCAGAACGACCTCAAGGACCACAACCACGAACCCGATCCGCTGCAGAAGGTGGCCGACCGCATCGCGCGCCACACCCGCCTGCTGTGCTTCGACGAGTTCCACGTCTCCGACATCGCCGACGCCATGATCCTCGGCCGGCTGCTCGAGGCCCTGTTCGCGCGCGGCGTGATCTTCGTGATGACCTCGAACTATCCGCCCGACGGCCTGTATCCGAACGGTCTGATGCGCATCAACTTCCTGCCCACGATCGAGATGATCAAGCAGCGCTTCGATGTCATCGAGGTGGACCACGGCACCGACTACCGACTGCGCACCATGGAGAACATGGAGATGTACCTCGTCCCCCACGATGGGGCGGCCGAGCGCAAGATGGCCGAGGACTTCCGCCGCCTGGCGGCGAGCGAGGGGCGGGGCGGCACGGTCGAGGTGCTCGGCCGCAGCCTGACGGTGGTGCGCCAGGCGCCGGGGGTGATCTGGTTCGACTTCGCGACCCTGTGCGGCGGCGCACGCTCGCAGAACGACTACCTCGAGATTGCGCGCGAGCACCACACGGTGATCCTGTCGGCGGTGCCGAAGATGCTGGTCGGCAACGCCTCCGAGGCGCGCCGCTTCACCTGGCTGATCGACGTGCTCTACGACCACCGCGTCAAGCTGATCATGAGCGCGGCGGTCGAGGCCTACGATCTGTACACCGAAGGCCACAACGCGCACGAGTTCGTGCGTACCGTCAGCCGCCTGATGGAGATGCGCACGCGCGACTATCTGGCCGAGGCGCATCGCACCGAGTGAGCTTCGGGCGTCGGGAGCGCGGGCGGACGCCGGCGTGCGGGAGCGGGTATCTGGCGAGCATGATACAATTGCGCAAAACAAATCGGCCGCGCGCCGCTTGCGCTGTCCTCCCCGGCTAGAACGAGGCAGGCGAGTCGGACATCTCCCGTCGTCGGGACTTCGTGCGGCCTCGGCATCCCTTGTCGGTGCCGATCTCGACCATCCCGACTCCCGGAGCCCCGCCATGACGCACCTGCTCATGGCCTGCCGCGCGTTCGCCTTCGCGCTCGTGCTCGCAGGCCTCTTCCCCTCATCCGCGCTCGCCGCCGACCCCGCCGCGCAGACGGCTTCCAGCGCAGCCGGTCACCAACGCCTCGCCGACCTGCTCGAAGATGACGCAGCGCGTGCCGCGCTCATCGAGCAACTGCGCAAGCTCGGCGACGATGCCGGTGCTGACGCGCTGGCCGCCGAGACGGCCGACCCGTCGATCGCCGCGCGCGTCGCCGAGTTTTCCCAGCGCGTGGCCCAAGGCACGGTGCGCGAGACGCGCAACGCGGTCGACTCGGTCGGCGATGCGTGGAACCGGCTGCTGAGCGCAGACCCGCAGGCGCTGGCTTGGCTGGTGGGCGAGTTCGCGCTGCTGGTCGCGGTGACGCTGCTGGCTTTCCGCCTGTTGTCGAGCGGTGCCGGGTTCATCTTCCGTGCGCTGGACCGCTCCGCCGCCGCGTCCAGCGGGCCGAGTGCCATCGTCTGGGTCCGACGCGTGCTCGCGATTGCGGGCGCCGCGCTGACCGACCTGGCGACGATCGCTCTGGCCGGTGCGGCCGGCTATGCAGTCGCACTGTTCGTGCTCGGCACCGCGGGCGAGCTGCGCCCGCAGGAGTCGCTCTTCCTCAATGCCTTCCTGGTCGTGGAGGCCCTGCGTGCCGTGTTGCGGCTCGTGTTCTCGCGCCACGGCGAGCACCTGCGCGTGCTGCCCGCGGGGTCCGAGGAGACGGCCTACTGGTATGCGTGGGCTTCGCGCATGGTGTTCTTCATCGGCTACGGCCTGCTGCTGCTGGTGCCGCTGATCAACCATTTCGTCACCGCCGAGCTCGGCCGCGCGGTCGCGATCGTCATCATGCTCACCGCGCTGCTGCGGGCCGCGGTGATCGTGATGCAGAACCGGGCGCGCACCCGCGCCGCGCTCGAGGCGCTGGGCGAGCGCATGGCTTCGCCGTTCGCGCGCGTCAGCCTGGCGATCGGCGCGCGCATCTGGCATGTGCTCGCGATCATCTATCTTGCCGCCATCCTGGTGACGTCCATCCTGTACCCGGAGGAGGCGCTGCCCTTCATGCTCGCCGCGAGCGGGCAGACGATCGTCGCGGTGGTGGTCGGCATCGCGCTCGCCGCGCTGCTGACACAGGTGATCCTGCGCCGCATCCGCATCGGCGACGAGCTGCGCGCCAAGTTTCCGCTGCTCGAGGCCCGGCTCAACGCGTACGTGCCGACGGCGCTCAAGCTCGCGCGCTTCCTCATCCTCGCGGTGGTGCTGGCCTTCATCGTCGACGCGTGGACGCCCTTCGATCTCGGCGCCTGGGTGGCCTCCGATGCGGGGGCAGGGCTGATCGGCCGCCTGTTCTCGGTGGCGCTGATCGTCGTGCTCGCCTTGCTGGTGTGGCTGGTGATCGCGAGCTGGATCGAGTTCCGCCTCAACCCCGACGCCGGCGCCGCGCCGAACCCGCGGGCGCGCACGCTGCTCACGATCTTCCGCAACGCGGTCGCCATCGCGCTCGTGGTGGTGACGTCGATGGTGGTGCTGGCGGAGATCGGCATCAACATCGCCCCGCTGCTGGCCGGCGCCGGTGTGCTTGGGCTGGCGATCGGCTTCGGGGCGCAGAAGCTGGTGCAGGACGTCATCACCGGCGTGTTCATCCAGCTCGAGCGCGCGATCGACGTTGGCGACACCGTCACCGCGGGCGGCATCACCGGGACGGTAGAACGGATGACGATCCGCTCGCTCGGCTTGCGTGACCTCTCCGGGACGTATCACCTGCTGCCGTTTTCTTCGGTCGACACGGTGTCGAACTACAACCGCGATTTCGCATACCACGTCGGCGAGTACGGGATCGGCTACCGCGAGGATACCGACGAGGCGATCGCGCACCTGCGCGCGGCGTTCGGCGAGCTGCTGCAGGATCCTGCGCTGCGCGGCCAGATCATCGGCGACCAGCTCGAGGTGCACGGCGTCACCGCGCTTGCGGACAGCGCGGTCAACATCCGGGTGCGGATCAAGACGCTGCCGGGCGCGCAGTTCCCCATCGGGCGCGCCTACAACCGCCTGGTCAAGCGCCACTTCGACGCCGCCGGCATCGAGATTCCGTTCCCGCACATGACGCTCTACTTCGGCGAGGACAAGCAGGGCAAGGCGCCGCCGGCCTGGCTGAAGCTGCTCGGCGCCGAAGGCGGCGATTTGCTCGCGGCCGGGGAGGCTCCGCAAATCACCCGCGAAGTGAAGTCGCGCGACGACACACCGCGCCCAGCGTAAAGAAATCGAGCCTGCCGCGGATTCACGCCGGGGCAGGCTCGAAGGTGTTGCGACCGGGCAGATCCCGCACAGCGCCCGGAGGGGCTGTGCGGGCTCCGCGGCTGAAGCGGTTCGTCAGGTGCCGATCACGCCGCCGTCGTTCTTGGTGACGATGACGGTGGCCGAGCGCGGGCGGCCGCCGGCGGCGTCGGGCCACTGGCTGAAGGCCAGCGGGTTGGCGGCGATGAAGTCGTCCATCGACACCCCGGCCGGCGGCGTCGGACGGTTCGGGTGGCTGCCCACTTCGCCCGGATGCTGGACGTTGATGAACATCGTCCGGCCGTCCGGGGTGAAGGTGAGACCCGTGATCTCGCAGCCTGCAGGGCCGACCAGGAAGCGGCGGATCTCGCCGGTTTCCGGGCTGGCGCACAGCATCTGGTTGTTGCCCTGACCGGCATAGACGCCGGTGTTGCTGAAGTTGCCGTCGGTCTGGATCCACAGGCGGTCCTCGGCGTCGAAGCCGATGCCGTCCGGGCTGTTGAAGGTGTTCGAGCTGTCGATTTTCGACGAACCCGCGTTGAGGTCGCCCGCGGCGTAAGCGTTCGGGTTGCCGGCGATCACGAAAAGGTCCCACTCGAAGCTCATCGCGGCGGCGTCGTTGCCCGCCTCGCGCCAGCGCACGATCTGACCGAAGCGGTTGGCGGCGCGCGGGTTGGCGTCGTCGATGGCAGCTGCGCTGCGCCCGCTGTTGTTGGTCAGCGCGCAGTACACCTCGTTGGTTCCCGGATGCACGGCGATCCATTCCGGACGGTCCATCTTGGTGGCGCCGACCGCGTCGGCCGCGAGGCGGGTCTTGATCAGCACCTCGGCCTGGTCGGCGAAGCGGGCGTCGGCGGCCAGCACCGGGTTGGCCTGCTTGTCGAGCAGCACCCATTCACCCGTGCCCATGAAGTCACCGGCGGCCACGCCATTGCTGAACTTGGCCACGTAGAGCTTGCCGTGGTCGAGCAGGCGGCGGTTGGCGGCATCCTTGCCCGGCACGAAGCGCCCGTCCGACACGAACTTGTAGATGTAGTCGTTGACCTGGTCGTCGCCCATGTACACCACGACGCGACGGTCGGCGGTGAAGGCGTAGGCGCAGTTCTCGTGCTTGAAACGTCCGAGCGCGGTGTGCTTGACCGGCGTCGACTTGGGATCGAAGGGATCGATCTCCACCACCCAGCCGAAGCGGTTCGATTCGTTCGGCTCCTTGGCGTAGTCGAAGCGCTCGTCGAACTCTTCCCAGCGATAGCCGGTGCCGCGGGCGCTGATGCCATAGCGCCTCATCGACTCGTCGCGGCCATCGACACCGCTGGTGGTGCCGAAGTAACCGTTGAAGTTCTCTTCACAGGTGAGATACGTGCCCCAGGGCGTGAAGCCGTTGGCGCAGTTGTTCAGGGTGCCGAGGACGCGGGTGCCGCTGGGGTCGGCCTTGGTCTTCATCAGCGCGTGGCCGGCGGCCGGGCCGCTGATCTTCATCGGCGTGTTGCCGGTGATGCGGCGGTTGTACTTCGAGTTGAGGACGATCTCCCACTTGTTGCGGTGCTGACGGATGTGGATCACCGAGGCGCCGTGCGCGTTCTGCGCCTTCAGCACCTTGTCGGCGGTCCACGGCTCCATGAATTCGGCGCCGAACAGGTACTCGTAGTTGCAGTACTCGTGGTTCATCACCAGCAGGCCTTCCTGGCTCGACTTGCCGTGAATCGGGAAGAAGTGCATGCCGTCGTGGTTGTCGCCGATCTGGCGCGCCTGTTCGGCGCCGGTGTTGGTGCCGTCCGGCTTCCACATCGGCGAGTCGGCGAACAGGGCATCGCCCCAGGGCGCGAAGGTCTGCGCGCTGTAGCCTTCGGGGACCACGATGGCGTCGCCGCTGGAGGTGGCGACCGGCGTGAAGCCGATCTTCCGCGCCGTGGGCGCGCTGTTGTTGCCATAGCCGGCGCCCATGTGCTGGTGCGCATGGGTTGCGGCCTGGGCGGCGAGCGGCGCTGCGAGGAAGGCGGCGGCGCCGAGGCCGAGGCCGCTCTTCAGGAAGCCGCGGCGCGACACCACGCGGCCCACGACGCTCTGGAAGTGCTCGTTGTCGGAAAGGTTGCTGGGCAGGTCGTCGAGGTCGAACTGACTCATTGAGGGCTCCACGGATCGGGTTTCTGAAGGGGAGGCTGGATTCTCCCCAGCGCAGATTTCAGTTCCGTGACCTTCACGTGAAGATGTCGCGCAGCAGCTTGAATCCTTAGGACAAATGAATGTTCCGGCGCGTGCGGCGGTGGCCGCTGCGAGCGCTATACTTCGCGTTTTCCACATTCTCCCGTGTCGATGTCCGACCCCGCCCCGATCTTCGCCGCCGACGGCCCGCTCGCTGCCGCGATCCCCGGCTTCCGTGCCCGTCCGCAGCAGATCGAGATGGCGCAGAAGATCGCCGCGGCGCTGCGCGAGAACCGCGTGCTGGTGGCCGAGGCGGGCACCGGCACCGGCAAGACCTTCGCCTACCTGGTGCCGGCGCTGCTCGCCGGCGGCCAGGTCATCCTCTCCACCGGCACCAAAACCCTGCAGGACCAGCTCTTCAACCGCGACCTGCCCACCGTGCGCGCGGCGTTGAAGGTGCCGGTGACGATCGCGCTGCTGAAGGGCCGCGCCAACTACGTCTGCCACTACCACCTCGAGCGCAACGCGCGCGACGGCCGCTTCCTCACCGCGCAGGACGCCGCCGACCTGCGCGCGATCGGCCGCTTCGCCCAGGTCACGCAGACCGGCGACAAGGCCGAATGCACCGACGTGCGCGAGGACTCGCTGGCCTGGATCGCCGCCACCTCGACGCGCGACAACTGCCTCGGTCAGGACTGCCCGAACAAGGAAGAGTGCTTCGTGATGCAGGCGCGGCGCAACGCGATGGACGCCGACGTGGTGGTGGTCAATCACCATCTGTTCTTTGCCGACGTGATGCTGCGCGACGAGGGCATGGGCGAGCTGCTGCCGGCGTGCAACGCGGTGATCTTCGACGAGGCTCACCAGTTGCCCGAGACCGCGAGCCTGTTCTTCGGCGACAGCGTGTCCACCGCGCAGGTGCTGGAACTGGCACGAGACACGCGCTCCGAGACCGTGGCCGCGGCGCGCGACTGCGTGGCGATGATCGACCAGACGCGCAACCTGGAAAAGGCCGCGCGCGACCTGCGCCTGGTGTTCGGCACCGAGAGCGCGCGAATCTCCGCCGCCCAGGCCGCCGAGCGCGAGAACTTCGACGCCATGGTCGAGGCGCTGGAAAAGGCGCTGGCCGACTTCAAGGCGGTGCTCGACACTCAGGCCGAACGCTCCGAGGGCCTGGGAAACTGCCTGCGCCGTACCGAGGAGATGGCCGAGCGTCTCGCGAGCTGGCGCAACCCGGACGCAAAGGACCTGATCCGCTGGGTCGAGGTCTTCTCCCAGTCGCTCGCGCTCAACGCCACGCCGCTGCATGTGTCGGACGTGTTCAAGCGCCAGCTCGAAGGTCACCCGCGGGCGTGGGTGTTCACCTCCGCCACGCTGGCGGTGGGCAAGGCCGATTTCGGGCACTACTGCCGCGAGCTCGGGCTGGCGTGGATGGACCCGCCGCCACTCACCGCGGTGTGGGGCAGCCCCTTCGACTACGCCGAGCAGGCGCTGCTGTACGCGCCCGCCGGCATGCCCGATCCCAATTCGCCCGATTACATCGAACGCGTCGCCAAGGTGGCGCTGCCGCTGATCCGCGCGGCGCGCGGGCGCGCCTTCGTGCTGTGTACTTCGCTGCGCGCGATGCGCCGCATCCACGAACTCATCCTCGACGGCCTCGCGCAAAGCGGCGACGACCTGCCGGTGCTGCTGCAGGGCGAGGGCTCGCGCACCGAGCTGCTCGAGCGCTTCCGCCGCCTGGGCAACGCGGTGCTGGTGGCGAGCCAGAGCTTCTGGGAGGGCGTCGATGTGCCGGGCGATGCGCTGTCGCTGGTGGTGATCGACAAGCTGCCGTTCGCCCCGCCCGACGACCCGGTGCTGGCCGCGCGCGTCGAGCACATGCAGAAGCAGGGCCTGAGCCCCTTCGTGCATCACCAGTTGCCCAAGACGGTGATCAATATGAAGCAGGGCGCAGGGCGGCTCATCCGCAGCGAGCGCGACCGCGGCGTGCTGTGCATCTGCGATCCGCGCATGATCGAGAAGTCCTACGGCAAGGTGGTGTGGCGCAGCCTGCCGCCGATGCGCCGCACCCGCGCCGAAGCCGACGCCGTGGCCTTCCTCGAGAGCCTGCCGCCGCCGCGCCAGGGCTGAGTTGGCTCTCCAGACGGCAGCGCGGCTCGACGCCCCGTGGGAGCAACCGTCCGTGAGGGCAACTGTCTGTGGAAGCGGGCTTGCCCGCGAATGTCGCAAGATCAGGCGCCACTTTCGCGGCCAAGGCCGCTCCCACGGGGCGTCGCTCTCACCGGGCGAGACTGTGGGGCCCCACTGCCCACAGCCGCCTGGCGGTCTGTTGTATCCTCTCGGGTCAGCCAACTCCCGACCCGTCGTGGTTTCTCGATGAACGTTTTCGGTTTCGCCGGCTGGTCCGGCTCCGGCAAGACCACGCTGGTGGAAAAGCTCATTCCCGTGCTCACCGCGCGCGGCCTGCGCGTGTCGGTGATCAAGCACGCACACCACGGTTTCGACCTCGACAAGCCGGGCAAGGACTCCTGGCGCCACCGTGAAGCCGGCGCCACCCAGGTGTTGATGCTGTCCAACGACCGCTGGGTGCTGATGCACGAGCTGCGCGGCGCGCCCGAGCCCACGCTGGAAGAGCAGCTCCGCCTGCTCGAACCCTGCGACCTGGTGTTGATCGAAGGCTACAAGGCCGCCGCCGTGCCAAAGATCGAGATCCACCGCCCATCCCACGGCAAGCCGCCGCTGTGGCCGGAGAATGAGCACGTGGTCGCGGTCGCCACCGACGCTGACAATGATGCCGACCTCGACTGCCACCTGCCGCGCCTGCCGCTCAACGAGCCGGCTGCCGTGGCCGACTTCATCCTCGATTACCTGAAGACCCGATGAACGCCAACATGCTTTCCTTCGACGAGGCCTACGAGAAGCTGCTCGGCTTCGTCCGCCCGGTGCGCGAGATCGAACAGGTCGACACCATGTTCGCCGCCGGTCGCGTGCTCGCGGTGGCGCAGCACTCCACGATCAACCAGCCGCCGATGGACAACTCCGGCATGGACGGTTACGCGCTGCGCGCAGCCGACGTGCCCGCCGCCGGCACCCGCCTGCCGGTCAGCCAGCGCATCCCTGCCGGCAGTGTGGGCCACGAGCTCGCGCCCGGTACCGCCGCGCGCATCTTCACCGGCGCGCCGCTGCCGCCGGGTGCCGACACCGTGGTGATGCAGGAGCTGTGCGAGCACGACGGCGACCACGTCATCGTCAACACCGTGCCGCGCCTGGGCGAGGCGGTGCGCAGGATGGGCGAGGACATCGCCGTCGGCGACCTGATCCTGCCCGCCGGTCTGCGCCTGACGCCGCAGGCCGTGGCACTGGCGGCCTCGGTCGGGCTGGCGCAGTTGCCGGTGCTGCGCCGGGTCAAGGTGGCGGTGTTCTCCACCGGCTCCGAGCTGTTGATGCCGGGCGAGCCCTTGCCGCCAGGTGGCATCTACAACTCCAACCGCTTCATGCTGCGCGGCCTGCTCGCCGCGCTCGGCTGCGAGGTCGAGGATTTCGGCATCGTGCCCGACCGGCTCGACGCCACGCGCGAGGTACTGCGTCGTGCGGCCGAGGGCCACGACCTCATCCTCACCAGCGGGGGTGTCTCCGTGGGCGAGGAAGACCACGTCAAGCCCGCTGTCGAGGCCGAAGGCAGCCTCGACATGTGGAAGATCGCGATGAAGCCGGGCAAGCCGCTCGCCTACGGCCATGTGCATGGCGCCGCCTTCATCGGCCTGCCGGGTAACCCGGTGTCGAGCTTCGTGACCTTCCTGATGATGGTGCGCCCCTTCCTGCTCGCCACCCAGGGCGTGCGCGAGGTGGCGCCGGGGTCGCTGATGCTGCGCGCCGACTTCGACTGGCCGCGGCCCGATCGTCGGCGCGAGTTCCTGCGTGCACGCATGAACGCGCACGGTGGGGTGGAGCTGTTCGCCAACCAGGGTTCGGCCGCGCTCAATTCCACGGTGTGGGCGAATGGCCTGGTCGACATCCCGGCCGATACGGCAGTCGCCCGCGGCGAGCCGGTGCGCTTCCTGCCCTATGGCGATTTGCTCAACTGAGCGCGGTTGCGGCCGACCAATCAGAGAAACGAATGCGGATGACCCAGCGATGACGACGAAGGTGAAGGTGCTTTACTTTGCGAGCCTGCGCGAGGCAGTCGGGCGCTCGAGTGAGGAGTTCGACGTGCCGATCGACGTGGCGACGGTGGGGGCCTTGCGCGCTCACTTGGCGGGACGTGGAGAAGGCTGGCAGGCCCTTGCGGCCGGGCGCAATGTGCGCGCTGCGCTCAACCAGCGCATGGTCGGCGCCGACGCTGCGATCGCGGCCGGCGACGAGGTGGCGTTCTTCCCGCCCGTGACCGGAGGCTGAGCCATGGCGATGTGTTCGGAGGTCAGTGTCCAGGAGGCCGATTTCGACGTCGGTGCCGAGATCGGCGCGCTGAGTGCCGGCCGGCCGGACGTCGGCGCGGTGGCCAGTTTCGTTGGCCTGGTGCGTGACGTGAACGATGGCAGCGGTGTGCATGCGATGACGCTCGAGCACTATCCGGGCATGACCGAGCGCGCGTTGGGCGACATCGTGGCGCAGGCGAAGGCGCGCTGGGCGCTGCTGGGCGTGCGGGTGATTCACCGCTACGGCCGGCTGGAACCGACCGATCGCATCGTCTTCGTCGCTGTCGCCAGCAGCCATCGCGGTGACGCGTTCGCTGCCTGCGAATTCATCATGGATTATCTGAAGACGCAGGCGCCGTTCTGGAAGCGCGAGGAAACCCCGGAAGGCGCGCGCTGGGTCGATGCGCGCGAGACCGATGACTCGGCGGCCGCACGTTGGAGCCAGGATGCGGCGACCGATGTGGGCGGGGAAAGCTGGGAAGAGATCGAGCAGCGGCGCTGAACGCGACCCTGCGCGGGTGAACGCGCTGCAGATCGGTAAACGCAGAACGGCGCCTTTCGGCGCCGTTCGTGTATCAGCCGTCCGGGATCAGCGGCGGCCGCGCGAACCCTGCTGCGTCATGGCCTGGAAGGCCTCGGTCGAAGCGCGGGTCATCTGCTCGAAGGCTGCGCGGGTGGTGTCCATTGCGGTCTGCATCGCGCCCAGGGCGTTCTGGTCAGCGATCGGCATGCCCTTGAACATCTTCTGCATGGCTTCGAACATGTCGGTGCTGCCGCTGGTCAGTTGCTCGCCAACCAGCTTGCCGAACTCGGCCTGGGTCGCCGCAGTGATCTCGGCGATCTGACGGGCGCACGCGAGCATCTGCTCGGTGGTGCTCTGCGCGTAGTTGGCGCGCAGTTCCATCAGGCCCTTCGGATCCTTGGCGCCGGACAGTGCCTTGGCGTTCTGCACGCCTTCCTCGAACAGGCGCTTGGCGGTCGTGACCTGGATTTCCATGATGCGCTGCGAGTTCTCGATCGACAATTGCGCCAGCCGCATCGCAGCCTCGAGGTTCTTCTTCTGAAGTTCGTTCAACTGTTCTTGTTTGCTGGCCATAAGGTCCTCTCCACTCGCATTCATTGATTGTCTGGTTTGTGTCGAGCCGGCGGTCGCGATGAAGCATCCATGCAGCGACGCACGATGACCCATTCAGCGAAATGCCGTCTCGCCTTCACAATAGCATAGGACGCATGACGGACCGGGCCGGAATGGCGGGTGCGCGCCCGTTGGATGCAACTTTGTTGCGATGCAGCAACAGTGTTGCCGCAAGCCTCATGCCCCGAGGGTTCTCGCTCAGCGAATTGTCGGTCGGTCGGGCAGCCCCGGGTCAGTGCGGGGTATCGTTCCCTCTGCGTGCGTGCGGGGGAAATGCGCGAGCAGCGCTGCGCCCACTGCATCCACGGCCGTGCTCAGGCCCTGCTCGATGTGCCCGGCGCGGCAGGCTTCGGCCACGCGTTCGACGAGCTCGTGCCAGTGGGCCTCGTTCGTGCAGCGGGCAAGCGCGCGGTCGGCGACGATCTCGATGCGGTGCTCGGCGAGCAGCAGGTACACGAGCACGCCGTTGTTGTGTTCCGTATCCCAGACGCGTTGCTTGCCAAAGAGCGTGAGCGCGCGGTCGCGCACGACGTCCTCGATCGACTCGCCACGCGCGACGTGTCGCCACAGGTAGCTCGGGGGGAGGCTGGCCTCGACGCACAGGCAGATCTGGCCGCTGTGTTCCTGCTCGCTGGCACGGACGCGCGCCTCGAGTCGTCCGATGCCCGCTTCGCCGACCGCGCGCAGTGCATCATCGGCGTCGAGCCACAGGTGGCGCAGGCATCGCTGCAGCAGCTTCATCACCATCCTCCCGATGCGCCGCCGCCGCCGAAGCTGCCGCCACCGCCGGAGCGGAAGCCGCCGCCACTGCGCCCGCCAAAGCCGCCGCGGCCGCCCAGCCCGCCGAAGCCACCGCCGCCGATGATCGGCCCGCTGCCGCGGTGCGGCGGCCCGCCGCGGCCGCCACTGCCGACGCCGAGCGCCAGCACGAACACGACCGCGAGCACGCCGCCGATGACGGCGAGCACCAGACTGGCCGTCAGCACATGGACGATCAGCCCGGTGAGCCCCCCGGTGAGCAGCGACCCGGGCTTGCGGCCGAGCACGCCGACGAGCACCCCGCCGAGCATGGGCACGGCGACGAAGAGCAGGGCGCCCAGATCCTCGAGGTTCATGCCCGCATCCTGCGAACGGCCTTGCGTCGGAGCGGGGAGCGCTTCGCCAAGAACCAGCGCCATGAGCCCCTCCACGCCGGCATCCAGCCCGCCCGCAAAGTCGCCGCGCCGGAAGGCGGGGGTGATGATGCCGTCGATGATGCGCCACGCGGCCAGGTCCGGTACCGCGCCTTCGAGGGTACGCGCGACCTCGATGCGGACCTTGCGGTCTTCCTTGGCCACGACGAGCAGGATGCCGTCGCCGACTTCGCGGCGCCCGATCTTCCAGGCGTCCGCGACCCGGAAGGCGAAGGCGGCGATGTCCTCGGGCTGGGTGGTGGGGACCAGCAGGACGACGATCTGGCTGCCGTGGGCCGCTTCGAAGGCGGCCAGCTTGCCTTCCAGCGCCTGCTGTTGAGGGGCGCTCAAGGTGCCGCTGCGATCGATGACGCGGGCCGTCAATGCCGGTACCGGCTGAAGCGACTGGGCGAACGCCGGCGCAGCGAACAGGGCCGCGGACAACGCAAGCAGGCAGGCGATCAGCAGCGGAAGCAGGGCGGTGGCGACTGGGGCTGGCCGCACCCATTCGCGGACGTGCGGTTGCGCGTCGCCCGCACCGTCGGCGCAGGCTTGAGCGCACCCGCGGCGCGAGGGCGACCCGCGTTCGCGCACGAGCCCTGTCACGCCGTGTGGACGAGCGCAGTCTGCGCAGCAGGGGCTCGATGGGCTTGGCGCCATGCCCTTGTCAGCGCTTGTCCTGGCTGCCGAAATCCACCCGCGGCGGTGCGGAGATCTCGGCCTCGTTGGCGACGGTGAAGCCCGCCTTGGGCTTGTAGCTGAAGATCATCGCGGTGAGATTGGTCGGGAAGCTGCGCGCGAGCACGTTGTAGGCCTGTACCGACTCGATGTAGCGGTTGCGCGCCACGGTGACGCGGTTCTCGGTGCCCTCGAGCTGTACGCGCAGATCCTGGAAGCCCTGGTTGGCCTTGAGGTTGGGGTAGTTCTCGGACACGGCGAGCAGGCGCGACAGGGCACTGCCGAGCTGCCCTTGGGCCTGCTGGAAGCGCTCCATCGCCTGCGGGTCGTCGAGCATCTCGGGGGTGACCTGGATCGCGGTCGCGCGCGAGCGCGCCTCGATCACGCGGCTCAGGGTTTCCTGCTCGAAGTTTGCCTCGCCCTTGACCGTCTCGACGAGGTTGGGGATGAGGTCGGCGCGGCGCTGGTACTGGTTGAGGACCTCGGCCCAGGCGGATTTGGTCTGCTCGTCCAGGCGCTGAAAGTCGTTGTAACCGCAACCGGACAGGGTGAGGGCAGCGGCGAGCGCGAGGACGATGGGGAAGCGGCGGCTGAGGGCGGCAAACATGGGGTTCTCCGGATCATGCTTTGGTTATATCCCGCACTCTAGCAGCGCAAAGCGCGTTTTTGTTCTTGCTCAAGGAATCGGCGCGCGCTCGCATCTACTCTGCGCAGGCTGCGATTCCGGCCGCAGAACGAGACCGGAGCCCATCCCATGGAAGAAATCACGATGTTCGACAATGCTGTTCATCCCTTTGATGCGCGTGGCGTTGCCAAGCGTTTCCGCCATGCCGCGATCTTCGGTGCGCTCGAGTCGCTCGAGGACGGCGAGGTCATGCGCTTCGTCAACGACCACGATCCGCTGCCGCTGCTCGGCCAGATTCAGCAGCGCTACGGCAACCAGGTCGGCATCAACTACGTTGCGCGCGAGCCGGGCAACATCGTCATCGACTTCACCATCCAGCTCGGTGCGCAGGCTGCGGCGGGTGCGCCCGCGGTCGCAGCGGCTGCCGTCGGTGGTGGCGGCTGCGGCGGCGGTGGCGGGCACGGCTGCTGCTCCTAAGCTTTCCCGTACTTGCGAAAGACCGCGCGGGCGTCTGCCTGCGCGCGTTCGAGCGTGCACATCGACGGATCGTCGTCGTGCGCGCTGAAGAAGTCGTCCGCCTGGGCGGCCATCACCAGCTTGATGGCCGCCTCTTCGCTCTGGTCGAAGCGCTCGTAGAGCAGGGTGGCGACCTCGTCGAGGTGCTGTTCGTAGGTCATCGGCATTGCAGGTTCTTCCTCAGCGCATCGTCACGAATTCTTCGGCGCTGGTCGGGTGGATCGCGACCGTGTCGTCGAAATCCGCCTTCGTCGCGCCCATCTTCACGGCCACCGCAAAGCCCTGCAGCATCTCGTCCGCGCCGTCGCCGATGACGTGAGCGCCGACGATGCGTTCGTCCGGGCCGGCGCAGACGAGCTTCATTGCGGTCTTGGGGCGGTGCTCGGTCAGCGCGTGGTACATCGCGGTGAATCGGGTGGTGTAGACCTTGATGTCGCCGAAGCGCGCGCGCGCGGCCTCTTCTGTGAGACCGACGGTGCCGATCGGCGGGTGGCTGAACATCACCGTGGGAATGTTCTCGTAGTCGAGCCGGCTGTCGGCCTGGCCGCGGAACAGGCGTGCCGCGAGTCGGCGCCCGGCGGCGATCGCCACCGGCGTCAGCTCGGCGCGGCCGATGATGTCGCCGATCGCATGGATGCCCGGCACGTTGGTGTTCTGGAAGGCGTCGGTCGGCACGACGCCGTTGGCCTCGACATGCACGCCCGCAGCAGCCAGGTTGAGACGGTCGGTGTTGGGATGGCGGCCGGTTGCCCACACCAGCGCGTCCACGGTGAGGCTGGCGCCGTCCTCGCAGCTCACCTCGAGGCTGCCATCGCCGTTGCGTTGCACCGCGCGCACGCGCGTCCCGAAGCGTAGCGTCACGCCGTCTTCCTGCATCTGCGCGCTCAGTTCGTCGCGCAGCATGGCGTCGAAGTTGCGCAGCAGGTGAGGGCCGCGAACCAGCATGGTGACTTCGCTGCCCAGGCCGTTGAACACGCCGGCGAGCTCCACCGCGATGTAGCCTGCACCGACGATGGCGACACGACGAGGCTGCTGCGTCAGCGCGAAGAAGCCATCGGAGTCGATGCCGAGTTCCGCGCCCGGCAGGTCGGGAATGCCCGGTCGTCCGCCGGTGGCGATGACGATGTGCGGGGCGGTGAAGCGCTGTCCGTCCACCTCGACCATGTTCTGACCGACGAAGCGGCCGAAGCCCCGCACCACGTCGACGCCCGCCTTGTCGAGCATGTTGGCGTAGATGCCGTTCAGGCGTTCGATGTAGGCATCGCGACGCGCCTTGAGCACGTTCCAGTCGAACGTGCTCTCGCCGACCAGAAAGCCATAGCCGGCCGCGTCTTCCAGTGTTTGCGCAATGTTCGACGCATACCACATCACTTTCTTGGGCACGCAGCCCACATTGACGCAGGTGCCGCCGAGGCGGGCGCCTTCGATCAGCAGCACGCGCGCGCCATATTCGGCCGCACGGCGCGCGGTGGCCACGCCGCCGCTACCGCCACCGATGGCGATGAGGTCGTATTCCTTCATCCATTTCTCCCAGAGCGTCATCCCTGCCGTTTACGGGCAGCGGCGAGGCCGAACGGCGCCTCGCCCGTTGTTCGAGCCCAGACTCTATCCGCTTTTGCGCGCGCCGGCCCGCTGGGCGTCGCGCTGCCGGCCTTTGCCGGGGCGCTGCGGCTGCGCGCTCAGAGCACCTTCTCGATCGCCGCGAGCACTTCGGGCGCGTCCGGTTTGACGCGGCTCGGGAAGGTGGCCACCACGCGGCCATTGCGGTCGATGACGTACTTGTGGAAGTTCCACTCGGGGGCCGACGACTGGCGCGCGATCTCGCGGAACAGCGGGTGCGCCTTGTCCCCGGTGACCGCGATCGGGGCGAACATGTCGAAGGTGACGCCGAAGTTCTCGAAGCACACCTCGGCGGCCTTGGCTTCGTCGGCCGCCTCCTGGCGGAAATCGTCGGACGGAAAGCCGGCGACCTTGAGGCCGCGATCCTTGTACTTCTGGTGCACCGCCTCGAGTTCGCGGAACTGGCGGGTGAAGCCGCAGTGGCTGGCGGTGTTGACCACCAGCACCGGTTGGCCGCCGAAACGCTCGCCGAGCTTGACGATTTCGTCCGCGTGCAGGCGACGCAACTCGTGGCCGGCACCGGGGCCGTAGAGTGCGCTGGCCCCGGCACCCGGGTCGGCGAGGGCGGGGGCGCAGACGGCCGTCAATGCAAGGGGCAGCAAGAAGCGGCGGAATGTCTGATGCAGCATGTTCTGGTCTCCGGTTGAGGTCGCAGATAGACCGCGGCCGGCGCTGCGGGTTCTCCAGCCCCGGCCGGTGCGGGGGCAACCGGATCGGGGGCTGGCGGTCCTCGGGGCACGCCCTCGCGTCCGTGGCGAGGGTCAGGGCTCACATGCGGTTCAGGTCCTCGAGCGCATCGACCACCATGCCCGTACCGACCGCAATCAACAGGATGTCGGCGGCGACGCGCACGTAGCGGTGACCTTCTGGCGGCATGCCGAAGCGCAGCACGATGTCGCCCGGCGCGTCGTAATAGCGCACGTCGCGCGGCAGCGGGTAACCGATGCGCCATTGCTTGGCCAGGCCCGGCGGCATGCAGCCGTTGCGCTTCTTGGCGAGTCCCGGCGGGCAGTGCCCGGCGCGGTAGCGATCGCCGTAGTAGCTGCGCACGACCTCGCGGTGGCGCTCGGTGAAGTAGGCGCCGGCTCGCGGCCCGCCGTCGCGTCGGTCGCGGTAGTCGCCGTCACGGTCGCGGCGCTGGTCGCGATCGCGATCGCCATCACGATCCCGATCCCGGTCGCGATTGTCGCCGCGGGCGTCGCGACGGTCGGCGTCGCGCGGGCGCTCGCGCTGGTCGACACGCTGCTGATTGCTCCTGGGGCCGTCGTCGCGGCGATCTGCCTTGGCGCCCGGGCTACGGTCGCCCGGGGCGGCCTGGTGGCGATCGGGCTTGCCGCCGCCCGCGTGCGCGGGTTTGTCGGCCAGCGCGGGGCTGGCGAAGAGGGTGCCTGCCAGCGCCATCGCCAGCACGGTCATGGTTTTCGAGCGCATCTTCGTCATCGTGCATTCTCCCTTTGCTGTCGTGCCGGCCCCGATCGGGGAGACACGAGCCCAGTCTAGCCATTCGCGTCGTCCAGATCGGGGGTCCGCTTACGACTCGTCACCGGCGGCGGAACATTGATGCGAAAAACCCGCCTCGCGGCGGGTTCTTCAGCCCATCACAGCAGCGGCACCGCGTCCTTCTCGCCGCGCTCGTACACCACGTTGGCGCGGCCGACCAGCAGCGGGTCGAGCGGACCGATGCGCTCGATGTCCTTGTTGGTATAGGGCAGCTTGTGCAGCACGTAGCGCAGGGCGTTGAGGCGCGCGCGCTTCTTGCAGTCGGACTTGACCACCGTCCACGGCGAATCGGCGGTGTCGGTGTAGAAGAACATCGCCTCCTTGGCCTTGGTGTAGTCGTCCCACTTGTCGAGCGAGGCGAGGTCGATCGGCGACAGCTTCCACTGCTTGAGCGGGTGCGACTCGCGCTCCTTGAAGCGGCGGCGCTGCTCGTCGCGGCTCACCGAGAACCAGAACTTGATCAGGTGGATGCCGCTGCGCACCAGGTTGCGCTCGAACTCGGGCACCTGGCGCATGAACTCGTTGTAATCGTCGTTGCTGCAGAAACCCATGACACGCTCGACGCCGGCGCGGTTGTACCAGGAGCGGTCGAACAGCGCGATCTCGCCGGCGGTGGGCAGGTGCTGGATGTAGCGCTGGAAGTACCACTGGCCGCGCTCGATTTCGGAGGGCTTTTCCAGCGCCACGACGCGCGCACCGCGCGGGTTCAGGTGTTCCATGAAGCGCTTGATCGTGCCACCCTTGCCCGCGGCGTCACGGCCCTCGAACAGGATCACCACGCGCTGGCCGGTGTCCTTGACCCAGGCCTGCAGCTTCAGCAGCTCGACCTGCAGGCGGTATTTCTGTTTTTCGTAGGCCTTGCGCGTCATCAGGTTGCGGTAGGGGTAGCCGCCCTGGCGCCAGTCGGGCGCGAGCTCGTCGTCCGGATTGGGCGCGTCGGTGGTGGTGCCGGCGTCGGCGCGCATCAGGGCCCGGCGCAGCTCATGGACGTCGTCGGGCGAGGCCCCGGAGAGGATCGCATCCAGCGCCCGTGCCGCGCCCTTCGGGTCGCGAGCGAATTCGGTCTTGATGATGTCGGTGACGGCGACGAGCTTCGAGTCCTCGGCGGCGGAGATGGCCTGCTCGATCTCGAAGCGCTCGATGCCATCGGCGCTCAGTTCGGGGGCGGTGTCACCCTCCCGCGCCTGGCGCCCCGCCGGCTTGCGGCGGACGGCCTTGCGTTTGGGGGCTGCGGGGGATTCGGTGGTGGTGCTGACGGTGGGATGAAGGTCTTCTGCCTTGCTCATCGGGTTTCTCCTTTCAGATGTTTCCAGTCTAATCCTGCGGCCTCGCAATGTGCATCGGAAGCCGGCGCCCGACGTGGCCGAACTGCGTCATTGCTCACGGTCCTGCGCGCGATTGCCCGCCGCGCAGCGAAGGAAAGCTAGAATTGCGGCCCAACCAGACCACAGGCGGGTTCCACCCGTTCGCTTGCCGACCATGCCCCTGACTCCCGAAGCCCGTTCCCTGCTGGACATGGCGTACCGGGTCGGCGCGCCGCGCTTTCACCAGTTGTCCGAAGCCCAGGCCCGCCACTCCTTCGAAAAGCTGCAGTTCGTCTTTCGCCCGGAGGCGCCGGCGGTGGCCTCGACCACCGAGGTGCCGATCCCGCGCCCGGACGGCACGGCCTTGCTCGCGCGCTACTACCGGCCGCTGTCGAGCCACGTCGGCGAGCGTCTGCCGCTGCTTATCTATTTCCATGGGGGCGGCTGGTGCGTGGGCGATGTGGCAAGCTTCGACGTCGTCTGCCGCGAGCTCGCCAACGCCTCGCGCTGCGCCGTCCTGTCGGTGGACTACCGCCTCGCCCCCGAGCATCCGTTTCCCGCCGCCCTCGACGATGCGCGCCTTGCCTTCGAGTGGGCGGTGGAGCAGGCCGATCTGCTCGAGGTGGACGCCGGCCGGATCGCGCTCGGCGGCGACAGTGCGGGCGGCAACCTGTCGATCGTCACCGGGCTCGCGCTGCGCGCGGCCGAGGTGCAGCCGCGTTTCCTGATGCTGGTCTATCCGAGCACCGAGATCCGCAGCGAACGCGCCTCGCGCGAGCGCTACGCCGAAGGCTTCTTCCTCGATCGCGGCACGCTGCAGTGGTTCTTCGAGCGCTATCTGCCGGCGGGCAATACCGAGGACTGGCGCGCCTCGCCCATGCGCGCCGCCTCGCTCGCCGGGCTGCCGCCGATGCTGGTGATCGGCGCCGAGTTCGATCCGCTGGTGGACGATTGCGAGGCCTTCGCCGCGCGGGTCGCGGACGAAGGGGGAGACGTCACTTACCACGCCTTTGCCGGCGTGGTGCATGGCTTCTTCACGCTCGGCAAGGTCTTTCCCGAGGCGAACGAGGCGGTTGCGCTGTGCGCGCGCGAACTGCGCCGCCACCTGCGCGACGAAACTGACGAAGGCGACGAAGGCCCCTGAACGGGGCGGCCCGCCGTCCGGCCTCGGGCGCCGCTGCGCCTTCAGTCGCAGGCGGCGGCGATGAGCTCGTGGCGTGTGTCGCGGGCGGTGTCGATCAGGGCCTGGAAGGCCTCGCGGTCGATGTCGCCGATGCTGGCCGCGAGCATTTCCGGGCGGCGCTGGATGCCGAGCAGGGTATCGAAGGGGTTAGGCGACTCGGCCGCCAGCGTGGCCAGGAAGACCAGGTCGCTCATCGTCTCGGGTGGCCATTCGGTATGCGCGGTCGGGTCGGCTGCACAGGCGTCGATGATGGTCTCCGGCAGGTCGAAGGCCTCGAGCACCGCGGTGCGCACCGGCTCGTCCCACAGCGCCACCACCTCGGCAAAACGCGGCATGTCGCCCTCGAGCGCCGGATAGCGCGCGGCGCGGGCGAGCAGGTAGAACTGGCCGATGTCGAGCATCAGGCCGGCAAGCATGGCGCCGTCGGGGTTGGCGCGCTCGCGTTCGCGTGCGAAGGCGAAGGCCCAGGAGGCGACGTCGATCGCGTGCATCCACAACCCGGTGGCGACCAGACGCATCTGCCGCGAGCGGTGATCGCGCGCGAGCTGTTCCGCCGCCACGGCAAACGCAAGGCAGCGCAGCGTGGACAGGCCGATGCGCGTGATCGCCTCCTTGAGGCTGCTGATCTCGCCGCGATACGGGTTCATCGACAGCGTGTTCGCCATGCGGATGACCTTGGCTGCCAGCACCGGCTCGGCCTTGACCGCGTTGGCGATGTCGGTGAGCGAACTGTCGGGGTCGTCGGCGAGCCTCTTGATGCGCAGCGACAGGTCGAAAACCGTGGGGAAACTCAGCACGCCGTCGCGCAGTTCCTGCTCGATCTGCTCGGCAAAGGCGTCAATCTGGGACTGGAACTCTTCCATGGTGGATGTCCGTTCGTTCGAAGCGGCCAGTCTAAGCACGGGCGCATGGCGCTGCGCGTGCAAATCCCACGTTGTTGCTCATGTTCAGGCCGGATAAGCGCTGACTTAGGGTTGAGTGAGCGCGACCCGCCCGTTCTCGAGCGCCTCGACCTGGGCCAGCGTGCACACCGGAACGCCGAGCGCCTCGATGGTCGCGTGCCCTTTCTTGAAGCGCTTCTCGACGATGAAGCTGGCGCACAGCACGGCCGCACCCGCTTCGCGCGCCATCTCGACCAGCGCCACCGCGGTGCGGCCGTTGGACAGGAAGTCGTCGACGATCACCACCCGGTCGGTGGGCACGATGTAGCGCTGCGACAGCACGAGCTTGGTCTCGCCGCCCTTGGTGGGCGAGGGGATGATGCGCGCGATCGCGGGCGACTCCACCTGCGGGGCGTACTTTTTCGCGTACACCAGCGGCACGTTCAGCGCCTGCGCCACCACCAGGCCGGGGGCGATGCCGCTGGCTTCGGCGGTGAGGATGACGGTGGGCTCGAACTGCGCCAGGCGCTTCGCGAGCTCCTGCCCCATCTCGGTGATGAAGCTGGGCTCGATGCGGTGGTTGAGGAAGTGGTCGATCTTCAGGATCTGGTCGCCGATGACGGTGGCTTCGGCTTCGATGCGGCGCACCAGCGGCGCGTAGGGGCGGATGAGGGAGAGATCGACGTTCATGCGCAGGTCCGTAAACGAAAACGCCCCCTCGGCCGGGGGCAGGTCGCGCGGATTCTAGCCCAAGCCGCGGTGGGAGGGCAGGGCGGCGGTGCGGCAGGCGGCTGCGGCTGGCGGGTGCGTTCGGGCTAGAATCGCGCTCATTCAAGGACGACTGCAGCAATGAACGACGAAGACTACATGCGCGCCGCGCTCGAGCAGGCACGCCAGGCCGGGGCCTGCGACGAGGTGCCGGTGGGCGCCGTGGTGGTGCTCGACGGCGAGATCGTCGGCCGCGGCTTCAACCAGCCGATCGGCCGCCACGACCCCACGGCGCACGCCGAGATCATGGCCCTGCGCGACGCCGCAACGCGCCTCGGCAACTACCGCCTGCCCGGCTGCGCGCTGTACGTGACCCTCGAGCCCTGCGTGATGTGCAGTGGCGCCATCATGCATGCGCGCATCGCCCGCGTCGTCTATGGCGCGCGCGATCCCAAGACCGGTGTCGCCGGCAGCGTGCTCGACCTCTTTGCCGAGCCACGGCTCAATCACCACGCGACCATCGAGGGCGGGCTGCTCGCCGACGACTGCGGGCGCATGCTGTCGAGCTTCTTTGCCGCGCGCCGCAGCAAAACCCTGGTGGCCTGAATGCGGGTGCGCGTGGATATTGGCGAGCAGGTGCTCTCCGTGTTCGGGGCCGATGGCGCCTGCATCCGCCGCTACCCGGTGTCGACCGCGGCCAATGGCGCGGGCGAGGAATCCGGCAGCTATTGCACGCCGCGCGGTCGGCATCGCATCCGCGCCCGGATCGGCGCCGGTGCGCCCTGCGGCGCGGTGTTCCGCGGCCGGCGGCCGACCGGCGAAGTATGGAGCGCGCAGTTCGCCGCCGCGCATCCGGGCAAGGACTGGGTGCTGACGCGCATCCTGTGGCTGTGCGGCGAAGAGCTCGGCCGCAACCGTGGCGGGCACGTCGATTCGATGCGGCGCTACATCTACATCCACGGCACCGGCGACGACCAGCCGCTGGGCGTGCCGCGCTCGCATGGCTGCGTGCGCATGCGTAACAGCGACATCATCGAGCTGTTCGAGCTGCTGCCCGTGGGCACCGAAGTGGAGATCGTGGAATGAGTGAGCAGCATCGATCACTGCCGCGGCGTGAGGCGCCGGCGGTGCTTGTCGAGATCACCGACTGGGCGAGGGCCGAGGCCCAGGTGATGCCGGTGCGCATCGCGGTGTTCGTGGTGGAGCAGGGCGTGCCCGAGGACATCGAGCGCGACGACTTCGATGCCGTGAGCCGGCACGCGATCGCCCGGGACGCGGCCGGTACGGTGGTGGCGACCGGCCGCCTGCTGCCGGACGGCCACATCGGGCGCATGGCGGTGGCCGCGCCGCTGCGCGCCAAGGGCGTCGGCGGTGCCGTGCTCGAGGCGCTGGTCGCCGAGGCGGTGCGAGCAGGGCTTGCCGAGGTCGCGCTCAATGCGCAGGTGCATGCGCTCGCCTTCTATCGCCGTCACGGCTTCGCCGAGTACGGTGACGTGTTCATGGAGGCGGGTATCCCCCACCGTGCGATGCGCCGGACGCTATAGCTGACGGGGAGCGCCGGTCGGACCTCGACCGCCGGGCGGCGGTTCAGCCCGCCACGCTCGGGCGGAAGCGGTGCTCGACCTGGCTGCACAGTTCGCCATGCACGTCCCAGGTCCATTCCACGAAGCGCGTGCGCGCGCTGTCGTCGCGCAGCACCACGCTGCTGCAGCGCGTGCCGTAGCCCGGGGCGCGGATGAAGGCCGGTGACAGCCAGCGCTCCCATTCCAGGCTGACGCCGGTTTCCGGCAGGTGCGGGTCGGCCGCCGGCGTCGGGTCGCGCATCAGGGCAAGCAGCGCGCTGACCAGGGCGTCCTCGCTGGCTTGCTGGGGCGGGTGTGCATCTTCCGGCAGCGCGGTCAGCGCGTGCTCGAGCCCCGCACGCGCCTTCACCAGCTTGGGCCAGGGCGTATCGAGCAGGTGGTTCGACAAACCATAGACGCCGGGCGGCAGCATGCGCACCGCGCCGGTGGTGCTCTCCAGCACGCCGAGCTGCTCGCCGTCGCTCACCAGCAGGTTGAAGGCGGCGTAGGCGCCCGCCCAGGACGCCAGATCATTCAAGCCGCTTGCGGCATCGCGCGTGTCCTCCAGCGCATCGCGCACCAGCGCGCCGCGCGAGGGCGCGCCGGCAACGTGGCGGCTCGGGTCACGGTAGTTGGTGAGCGCGGCGAAGCGCCCGTTGCTGCTGAAGCCCATCCACGTGCCGCCGGCCTCGAGGTCGCGGCCGGCGAGCAGGTGCGGCGCGTCGGTCCACCAATGCGCGGGCGCGGCCGGCCGCTTGAAGAACTCGTCACGGTTGGCGGCGAGCACCAGCGGGTAGCGCGGGTGGACCCGCCACGCAAAGACGACAAGACACATCGCGGATCGACTCGCGCCGCTCAGCCGAGGGCGTAGGGCAGCGTGAGCACGACGAGGCGCGGACCGTCGGGCGCGCCGAGGTGAAGCTCGCCCGCTTCGGCGCTGCTCGACTGGAGCACCGCGAGCGCCTCGCCACCGCCGTCCGCGGTCGGTGCCACATTCACCAGTTTGCCCGCGGACTGCTCGCCGAAATCGGGTGCATACACGTCCATGCCCGCTGCCGCCTCGACGCCGGCGGGCAGCGCGACGCGGTAGGTGCGCTTCTTGAGCTTGCCGAGGTACTGGGTGCGGGCCACGATCTCCTGCCCGGGATAGCAACCCTTGTGGAAATTGACCCCGCCGATCAGCTCGTAATTGAGCATCTGCGCGACGAACTCCTCCTGCGTCGGCGCGGTGATCAGCGGCAGGCCGGCGCGGATCATCGTGAGCTGCCAGGCTGCAGTGCCGGCGCGCTCGGCGCCGGCGGCGAGCGCGGCGTCGTATGTCGCCGGCGCGGCGTCCACCGGCACGACGAGCAGGTAGCGGGTTGCGCCCAGGCGGATGCAGCGCAGGCCGGATGCGGCGAGCGTCTGCTTCATGTCGGCGCCCGGCAGCTCTGCGCCGGTGGCCAGCACGACTGCGGTAGCGTTCGGGCCGGAGATGCCGATCAGGGCGACATCCGCGCTGGCGTTCGAGAGCTTGACCTTGCTGCGCAGCACGTACATCGAGAACTTCTTCAGGAAGGCGGGCAGGATGTCGGCCGACAGCGCCAGCGCATGGCCTTCGGCCTCGGACCACATCAGGAAGCTCGCGATCATGCGGCCCTTGGGCGAGTTGAAGCTGTTCCACTCGGCGGCGTCGGCTTCGAGTTTCTTGACCTCGTTGGACACGAGGTTGTGCAGGAAGACCGCCGAATCCGGCCCGACCGAGCGGATCGTGCCCAGGTGCAGCAGCGGCACGGCGATGGTGTTCTCGGTGGCGGCGCGGGCTTCGCTGGCCGCGTCGGCAAAGTGCAGGGAGGCATCGCCAAGGGTGGCGCCCAGG
>QXGG01158574.1_pt1 | contig 25729 bp, 23 predicted proteins | sample 1982491 | NCBI WGS metagenome assembly QXGG01 (sample SAMN09924614, study PRJNA488089) | Wastewater metagenome, whole genome shotgun sequencing project. | isolation source: South African research farm wastewater | place: South Africa: Irene, Agricultural Research Council, Animal Production... | reverse complement strand
TGCAAGTACGCCGACACCCGACGACAAGAAGCGCCACTCGGGCGCAGTGACGAACCATTCCGTGCCGCGTAGATACACCGCACCGAGAACAGCACCGAACGGCGAACCGAGCCCACCAACAACCGATGCCGTGAACACATCGAGGCTGCGACCGACGCCGTAACTGCCGAGGTCGAAACTGAAATTGAGGTGTGTGAACAGTCCCCCACCGACACCGGCGATCCCTCCGGACCAGGCGAAAGCCGTCAACTTCACACGTGTTCCGGGAAGCGAATACGACAGCGCAGCCCGCTCGTTCTCGCGCATCGCCAAAATCGCCCGGCCGGTGCGACTGCGACGAATCCCGCGCACGGCGATCAGCACGACAGCGAGAACCACGAGTGTGAACACGTAGAAACGTGTGGGCGTGGTGATGTCGATCCGTCCGAACAGGGGTAGCCGCTGAATGCGTTCCTTCGGAACCCACGAGAAGAATCGATCGTTCAACAACCACGACGTCACACTGAGGGCGAACACCAGGGTTGTGACTGCGAGATACAGCCCGCGCAATCGCAGAGCAGGCAGCCCGACGAGAAACGCCGCTACCGCCCCGGCGATGCCCCCAATGAGGAGCGCAAGTGTGAGATCGACGTTCCATGCGGACGTGAACTTGGCGCTCACTGCGGCCCCGATTGCGACGAATCCGAACTGGCCGAGCGAGATCTGACCGGCCCAGCCGGTGAGGACGACGAGGGACAAGCCGATGATCGAGTACACGACGATGGCCGAGACCTTGATGATCTGATCCGTGCGCAAGACGAACGGCACGAGCACCAAGGCGGCGAGAACCAGCGACCATGAGCCCCAGCGCATGAACCGAACGAGCGGCAGACGCCCAGCGGTTGCAGTGAGTTCACGTACTTCATCGGCGAGACGCCACGACATCTGCACATCGAGATCGGAGCGAGTCGACTCGCGTCGCTGCATCAACAAGGCCGCCATCACCGCTGCTCCGACGAAAGGTGCAATGAGCAGCGGGCTCGACGCATTCCACTGCACGCCGTATTCGAAGATGCCGAGTGCCACGGCTGCTGCTGCGACTGTTGGGAGGTGGCGCAGGCGACCGATGACGAGGGCAGCGAGAGCCAGAACCAACGTCGAGATCGACAATGCGCTACCGATCGGCACGCCAAGAATGCCTGCCCGTAAGAACAACGCCAGAAACGACAGCCCGCCTGCAAGCATCCACACGACCGTCGACAGCCACCCGACCGGAATGCCGAGCAGCGATGCGCGCTCGGTGCGTTCCGCCGAGGCGCGCACTGCGATTCCGAGGCGTGTCTTCGTGAGAAACAGCCCGACTGCGAGCATGGCAATGGGTGCAACGATCAGCGCCACGAAATCGTTGGCGTTCAAGATGAACGATCCGATCGTCCATTTCCAGTCGAGTACGGCCGGAATGCGCTGAGATGCCGCTGTCTCATCCCACCATTTGGGAATCTGGAGAGAGAGAACTGCGAGCAATTGTGTGATGCCGATGGTCGCCACCGTCAGAACGAGGCGCGGCGATCGGGTGAACCGTCGGATGATTGCGAGTTCGACGAGAGCACCAAGAGCAATCGATGCCACCAGACCCACGAACAGTCCGAACAGATACGGCAGCCCGGAAAACACGATGAGTCCGACGGAAATCACCGTGGGCACGAAGCCGAGATCGGCTTGTGCGAAATTGATGACGCGGTTCGCTCGATAGATGAGTGCCATGCCGACGGCAAGAAGGGCCGTCAAGAGACCGATCACTGCACCGCGGATCCATGCACCGGCAGGCAGCCCGAAGAAGATGAGTTGCACGACGATCAGACCGATCGCGGGAGCGAGCCGGGTCGCGTGGAGACGCACCGCAGATACGGCACGATCCAACGTCGTCACACAGCCCCCATCGATTTCCCCCAGTTGTTCCCCCATCGGACGGCCTCACGGCTCGCAATCCCCCCGGAGAGCGAGCCGACCGACCGATGTTCAGAACATCATTAGCACACGTTCAGGAGCGTTTCGACCGTCGAGACGAGTTGGCACCAGAGCCCGAAGTCGGACCGCGGCGGCCTGACGGAGCCGGACCCGAACGACGACTGGATCCGGGCGATGCGGCGGGACGTGCCTTCTTGGGCGATGAATTCGAGTTACGTGGCCGACCCTGAGGCTGCGGCTCCGGGATCTCCCGCATGCGCTTGGGTGCAACAGGACCGGTGAGCTCGACCACGATCGGATGATTCGCGTGCACGTTCGTGCGCTGGGGCTTGATGCCGGCACGACGAGTGAGAACATCAACATCGGACTTCTGATCAGGAGTCATCACGGTGACGACAGTTCCCGACGCACCGGCGCGCGCTGTACGGCCCGAACGATGCAGAAAAGCCTTGTGTTCGGCGGGCGGATCGACGTGCACCACGAGACCGATGTCGTCGACGTGAATGCCGCGAGCCGCGATGTCGGTTGCGACCATCACGAGGACTTCACCGCTGGCGAAAGCATCGAGGTTCTTCGTGCGTACCGTCTGCGACAAGTTGCCGTGCAAGTCGACACTCGGAATGCCGTTCTTGGAGAGCTGCTGGGCCAACTTCTTGGCCGTGTGCTTGGTCCGCGTGAACAACAATGTGCGACTCTGACCCGACGCAAGGGCCTGCACCAGAGCCGGCTTGTTCTCGCGCTCGACACACAGCACGTGGTGCTCCATATCCGGCACAGGCGACTCGGCCGAGTCGACCGAGTGCATGACAGGTGAGTGCAAGTACTTCTTCACCAGCACGTCGACACCGTTGTCGAGGGTGGCAGAGAACAACAGACGCTGACTGTTCTTCGGAGTCTTGTCGAGAACGCGCGTCACGACAGGAAGGAAACCGAGGTCGGCCATGTGGTCGGCTTCGTCGACGACTGTGACAGCGATCTGATCGAGTTTGCAGTGACGCTGTTGCATCAGGTCCTCGAGACGACCGGGACATGCAATCACGATGTCGACGCCGCGAGTCAAAGCCTTGACCTGGGGAACGGCACTGACGCCACCGTGAATCACGATGTGGCTGAGACCGAGGGATCGTGCGAGGGGTTCGAGGGTCTCGGCAACTTGGGCTGCGAGTTCGCGAGTCGGAACGAGAATCAGACCGCGGGGATGGCGAGGTGCGGAACCCTTGGGATTTTCAGCAAGACGTGCAACGAGGGGAAGCACGAACGCAAGCGTCTTGCCGCTGCCTGTGCGACCGCGGCCGATGATGTCGAGACCGGCGAGAGAGTCGGGCAACGTCTGGCGCTGGATGGGAAACGGTGCAGTGATTCCTCGCTGAGTGAGAATCTCGATGAGATTCTTGGACACCCCGAGCGAGGCAAAAGTGACAGGCGCGTCGGAAGACACGCGTTCAGAGACGGAAATAGTGGTCATGGATGGATCCTTTGGAAAAATCGGCACCGTTGCGGTGCCTGGGGAGAAGAGGAAGCCATCGACGAGCCTGAATGCTCGTCACGTCACACGCCACTCATGATCGACAGACGATCGATCAACGCCATCAGTATGACAAGAAGGAGATCAATTTCCTCGGATCTTGGACGGAAATCAGGTGTGCCGGATCTTCATATGATGAGCCCATGGCTGATGCGCTCACGTCTGGCAACGATCTCGCGTCCATCCGCGCTGCAGCGATTGCATTGAGTCCCTGGGCTCACATCGCAACGATCGGCTCCGACAATCGACCTGATGTCGTTCCGGTGCACCCTTGTTGGGAGGGGGACGCACTTTGGCTGATGGTCGGCATGGACTCGGTCAAAGCGAAGAACGTTCGCCACAATCCTCACGTTGCGCTGCACTGGCAGGTGACCGAAAAGGGCGACGGTGTCGAGATGTGGGGTACCGCGTCGTTGTACGACGACCTCGAGACCAAGCGACGTCTGTGGACGGGAGTGTTCGATTACGACTTGAACCTGTTCGCGCCCGGTGGACCGGACAATTCCCCGGGTGCCGGTTTCATGCGCGTCGACATCTACCGGGCACTACATCTGCCGATGTACGGCATGAGTGGCCGCTTCGAGTGGCACGCCTGATCTTCGAACGACACCGATGATCATTCGCCACATCACGACTCGTCGAGTCTCTCTCGGCATCGTTCTCTGCGTCGGCCTCTCGGCCTGTGCTGGATTCGGGACCTCACCAGAAAGCACCCTTGCACCCCTCGTGACGGCCACAACGTCGACCGTGCTTGCCTCCGATACGACGTCGACCGCGGATTCGAATGTGAACTCGAATGTGAACTCGAGTGTTGCGACGACAACACCGACGTCAACCACGACTGTGACGACTCAGGCACCGACGACAACCGTTGCGAGCATCGTCCAGAACGTGGTCGCCGGACCGTTCCCGACTGCAGTGCCCGCAGGCAAGTGCACGCCGCAAGCCATCCGCGCCGATTTCGGCCGGGCACCAGAGGCCTGGATCGAATGTGCTGGAGCCTGGGCGGTGACGCGCATCGAGAACTGCCCGCCAGACGTCGAATGCGAAGGGGTCGACATCTTCCGCTGGACAAGTGCTGGATGGGTTCATCGCGGCATGACGTATTCGCTGTGCGTCTTGATGGTCGACGAGACCGGAATGCCGCGATCGGTCAACGACCAACTGCTCGCCGGCAATACGGATTGCATCGAGCCGATCCGCTATGCACAGGAGAGCTCGACAGGATCTTTACAAGTCGGTGCGAAAGGTGAACGTACTCGGCGTGTGCAACGACGTTTGATCGAGTGGCGGCTCCTGAACGATTCGGCCGACGGTTACTTCGGCGCCAACACGCGCAATGCAGTGGTGGACTTCCAGCACCTGGCTGGACTTCAGCCGACTGGTGTCTTCGATGAACGCACGATGCGCGCTCTCGGCCTCCCCTGGCCATGAATCTCACTCACATGCGATGCCGTCTTTGTCGCGATCCATCGCCTCGCGATAGCCGGGCTCACCGCGCATGATCGGTGCAGCACCAGCAGCACGAGCCGCCGAACAATTTGCGTAGTACACCTCACCAACCTGAGGTGCTGCAGGTGCCACCGGCACAGCTGCCGCTGTCGGCGGTGGCGGAGCACTCGCCGATTCGAGGGCAACAGGCGGCGACGACCACGGTTCGATGCGCAGGCCGGCACATTGACGTGTCAGCAGATTGCGAATGCGGCCGGCTTCGCTCTCGTCCATCGACAGCTGCCAGCGGGCCTTGATCGAGATCCAATCCGCCAGATACGGACACCATGCACTCTGCAATGGCGGCATCCAGTTGGACGGGTCCTTGTCACCCTTGGCTTGGTTGACATTGTCGGTGACTGCACGCAATGTGCGGCGGTCGGTCCTGTCGTTTGCGAACGCTCGTCGCTGTTGCGCTGTCCATGCCCATGCACCGGAATCCCATGCCTCTTTGAGAGCGACCACGTGGTCGATGTCGACATCGGCCGGGTTGTCCCATGTTGCCCCATCGAATGGGCTGAGCCAGTCACCCGCAACGACGCGACATCCGAAGGGATCGACCTGGGCCAGCGTTAGGCTGTCGCGAATCAGAACATTCTCCCGTGTCGAACATCCGCCGACCGTGATCCAGTGTTCGAACAATTCACGGTCGTAACCGTCGCCATTTTCACGTGCGACGGGAATCGCCGCAATGACATCGAGTGCAAGGGGCCACGATGCAGGCTGGGTCGCCGATGGGGGCTGAGTGCTCGTCGTTGTAGACGATGTCGTGGTCACGTTCGGTACTGAGGACGACGTCATTGGCGGAATCGTCGCCGGAGTCATCGAGGGTGCACTCGTCGGCAACTCAGTCGGGGTCACATCAGCTGTGATCGGCACACCGTCCAAGGAAATTGCCGTCGGCTCGGTGTCGAATCCGCAACTGCTCGCAATCACGAGCGCTACGAAGCCCGCAACCTTCATGACCGAACCCTAACCCTGGGGCGTCGAACAGATCGGTTCAGCGGACGAATCGCAGGAACTGCTCGGCGATGCGCTGCGGTGCGCCGGTCAGCGCACCGAACAGTGCTGCTCTCTTGGGCAACCACACCGCGCGCTTTTCCGATTCGACGGCATTGGCAGCCTTTTTTGCAACCGTCTCGGCTTCGACATTGGGCATCAGCTGAATACGTCGGAACATTGCGAACGACTTCACAGCTGGTTCATATGTGAGATTCGCGAGAAGGTCGGTTGGCACTGGGCCGACTTCGAGGTTGGTCACCTTCACACCAGTTCCTCGAAGATCCAGACGAACGATGCGCGTGAAATGACTCAATCCCGATTTTGTCGCCGAGTACACACTCATGCCCGCAAACCCGCCGTTGGCGGCCATCGACGAGATGTTGACAATGTGGCCCGAGCATCTCTGAACCATGCCGACCATTGCGATGCGACTGAGTTGCATCGGCACGAGCAGATTCAACTTGACCATCTCGTCCACTTCGTTCGCACTGGTGTCGACGATGCTCTTGGTCGTCTCCATGCCGGCATTGTTGACGAGGATGTCGAGCGGTCCTGCAAGAGCTTCGGCTCGCTCCACCAGAGTTTCCACCTGCGCCGGATCGAACAGATCAGCTGCAAGAGCCTGACCTCCGATGTCGGCTGCAATCGTCTCGAGCGGCCCTTTCGACCGAGCCACAACGGTGACACGAGCACCTCGGGATGCGAACTCACGGGCGATGGCGGCGCCGATGCCCCGTGAGGCACCTGTGACCAGAACGTGACGTCCCGCGATATCCATGTGCACAGTCTGACCCTGGTCGCGCCCCCACCTCGTGTCGAAGCCCACTAGTTTGCGGGGATCGTTTCTCGACACATGAGACCCAATTCTCGGAGAGTCGCAATGTCACACGGCCGAACGTTCCGCACTCTTGCCTTCGTAGCGACAAGTGGTTTGCTGGCACTGACGGCGTGTGGTTCGTCGACGCAAGTCGACCAGACGGATCCGACCACCGAATCGGATTCGACGTTGGCGACGCAAGAGACCGACTTCGAACCCGCTCAACCAACACTTTCTGGTGTCCCCGAGACGTTTCTTCTCGGTCCCGTCACCGGAGGCAACGGCCAAATCGTTCTTGGCACCGGCGTCTTCGACGGTTCGGCCAGCGGATATGTCGAGTCGGAGTTCTTCGTTGCCGGCACAGCTCAGTCGTTCACATCGTCATCTCCATTGAGTGACGACGGCAAATGGTCCATCGAACCGAACGACACCGCTGGCTACACGACACGGATCGTTGTGCGACAACCATCCGATCCAGCCGCATTCAACGGCACCGTCTTCGTCGAGTGGCTGAACGTCACCGCTGGTCTCGACATCGATCCGATCTGGTCGTACGCCAAGGTCGAGATGATGCGCTCCGGGGCCATCTGGGTCGGTGTCTCGGCTCAGCGTGTCGGCATCGAAGGTGGCGGCAACAGGCTCGGTGAGGCTCGCGTCCTCAAGATCGCCGACCCGGAGCGTTACGGCGATCTCGTCCATCCTGGTGACAACTACAGCTACGACATCTACAGCCAAGTCGGCGCCACTGTGTGGCGAAACGCCGAGTTGTTGTTCGACGGCCGAACACCCGAGCGAGTGATCGCAATGGGCGAGTCGCAATCTGCAATGCGCTTGACGACGTACGTCAATGCAGTCGCCAATCAGCACGATGTGTTCCACGGATATCTCGTGCACAGTCGCGGGGCGCGCTCTGCACCTCTGTCGATGGACCCGGGGCCGGACGTTTCCGGTGCACCTGCTGCTCGCATTCGTGACGATGTCACACGGCCTGTTCTGACATTGTCGGCAGAAACGGACGTCGTCGGAGATGTACTGGGGTATCGACGCGCCGCTCAACCCGACAGCGACACATTTCGCAGTTGGGAGATCGCCGGCACTGCCCATGCAGATGCCTACAGCCTCGGCATCGGTGACACCGATGATGGCTCTGGTGTTGCCGGCTCATTCCTGTTCGATGCAATGCTGAACCCTCCCAAGGATGTCTACGGCGGTCTCATCACCTGCGATCTCCCTCTCAACGCCGGACCGCACACGTATATCGTGCGCGCTGCACTCGTCGCTCTCGACTCGTGGGTGCGCACGGGTGCGCCTCCGAAGCCGATGCCGCCTCTCGTGACGAATGCTGATCTCACCGGATTCGAAGTGAGTGCAACTGGGAACGCCCTCGGCGGAGTTCGCACACCGCATGTCGATGTGCCTGTTGCTGTTCTGTCGGGACTCGGCCAGTTGGGCACAGGTTTCTGCTTCTTGTTCGGCACGACGACGCCGTTCACTTCGGAACAGTTGGCGCAGCTCTACGTCGACAAGGACGACTTTCTGGCCAAGTGGCGAGAGGCCACGGAACGTGCCGTCGAAGCCGGCGTGATCCTGGAAGCAGATCTCCCGGAGATCATCGCCGCCTCGAATCGCTACCCAGGCTGACATTCATCTGAAATCCTCGTCATCTTTATTGGACTTGCCGCGATTACAAAGCGCGCAGAGAACCTGAAGATTCGAAATATCGTTCGAGCCTCCCTGTGACCTCGGAACGATGTGGTCCACTTGAAGTGGGCTTGCTTCGGGTCCACCGCCGCACAGTTGACACCGACGATCACGCTTGAGTACTTGATAGCGAATCGATTCTGGAACCGGATCCAATTCCAACAATCCGGACCACGTTGTCAGACCTCGAGCTCTGATGAACTCGCTGATCTTGACTTCACATTCGCTGATGATCGAACGCCGCTCCTCGAGGGACAGTTCAGCAACGTTCAGAGAAATGAGATTGCCACTTTTCGACACAATGTTGTGTCGCTTGAGAACTGGGACAGGCATCTTCTTCAATCGGTCCTCGTACATCCGTACCTGTGCCTCGTCGAATGATGAAAACTCCTTGGCCAACTGGCGCAGCGTCGCCTGCCCGCCAGATTCCACGAGCAGTCGAATCAACAATGGTTGATAAATGTGAGACATTCGCATGCGATGCCGGATGAAGTCCACGAGTTCGTCGAAACCCACATTTCGAGACTACGGCACCTCTCCATGAGTGGAATCACCGTCGGATTCCCCTCGCGTCTTGTGCATAGTGTGACGTCGTGCTCGCATACTCGGCCTCGAAAGAACAGTTTCTGCGAGATGCCCCGACCATCGAGGACGTCGTTGCCACCGCAGTTCGCAAGAACCTCCACATCAAGGTTTCCCAGAACGAATACCAGTCGTGGAGGAACTCGCTGGGCAACGCAATGTCCCATGTGATGCACGACCCGTCGATTCCAACCGATGCGGCGGTGGCGATCGAATACCGCTTGAACGGTCGTCGGTTTCGAATCGATTTCCTGATTGCCGGACGTGACGAAGCGGGACGAGATTCACTCGTCATCGTCGAACTCAAGCAGTGGACCGACATCGACTTTTCGGAACTCGATGGACATGTGAAGACATTCGTTGGTGGGCAAATTCGAACTGTTCAACACCCCTCGTATCAAGCATGGAGTTATGCGAGCCACTTGAACCAATACAACGAGTACGTCTATTCGAATCAGGTTCAGGTTTCCGCCTGCGCCTACGTGCACAATTGCCAGTCCAATCTCGTTCTGTGCGACGAGAGATACGACGACGATCTGGTGAAGGCTCCGGTCTTCATCAAAGGTGATTCCGAGCCACTGCGTAGTCTCATCAAATCCAGGATCTCGTCAGGCGCGAGCACTGATCTGCTGTACCGAATCGACGGATCTCCCATTCGTCCGTCGAAACAGCTGGCCGAAGCTGTCGGGTCGATGCTCAAGGGAAACGAGGAGTTCGTTCTTCTGGACGAGCAAAAGACAGTTCTCGAGTCGATCATCAATGCAGCGACCAAGTCGCAGATCGATACGAAGCAGGTTCTCATCATCAAAGGTGGTCCTGGAACCGGGAAATCTGTGATTGCCATCAACGCTCTTTCCCGACTGTCCGCTCTGCAGATGAACGCCCGGTATGTGACCCCCAATCAGGCTCCACGCAACGTTTACGAAGCGAAGTTGAAAGGGTCGATTCGAGGTTTCGAAATCCGACACCTCTTCAGTGGATCTGCGTCCTATGTCGACATGGAACCGGATTCCTACGACGTCTTGATCGTCGATGAAGCACATCGTCTCAAGCTTCGATCGCAATATTCGAAGGGTGGCACGAATCAAATTCGTGAGTTGATCGAGGCCGCGCGCACCACCGTCTTCTTCATCGACGAGGCGCAGAAGGTGACCTGGCAAGACATCGGTGAAATCGACGCAATCAAGGATTTCGCTCGTGAGTTCGGAGCTGACGTTGCTGAATTCGAACTCAACAGCCAATTTCGTTGTGGCGGCAGCGACGACTTTCTTGCCTGGCTCGACACGACCTTGGGTGTTCATTCGGACGAGGCGACATATTTCTCGACTGATCGTTTCGATTTCAGGATCGTCGACGATCCGGTGACGCTTCACGAACTCATCCGAGAGAGAAACTCCGTCAACAACAAATCACGCATGGTCGCCGGTTACTGCTGGAATTGGATCAGCAAGAAGGACCGCCAACTCGACGACATCCAAATTCCCGATTTCGGCTATTCGGCAAAATGGAACCTCGAGAACTACAGCAGTTCGGCTTGGATCATCGACCCGCATTCGGTGAACGAGGTCGGTTGCATCCACACGAGTCAAGGGCTCGAGCTCGATTACGTCGGGGTGATCGTCGGGCCTGATCTGGTTTTCAATGGACACGATCTGGCGACCATGCCTTCGGCTCGGGCCAGAACCGACAAGTCTCTCCACGGGTACAAGAAGGAGCAGCGTGCCAACAGGGCAATCGCCGATGCCAAAGCAGATGAGATCATCCGCAACACCTACCGGACGCTGATGAGCCGCGGCATGAAAGGCTGCTACGTCTATTTCACCGATCCTGCTACCGCCGAATATTTTCGAGACAGGCTCCCGATCTGAAAGACCCAACCGATGTCGACACAACCACAGGATTTCGAATCACTCAGCCGAGAGCTTCGAGACTTTGCTGCTCGTAGGAATTGGGAGCGATTCCACACTCCGAAGAACCTTGCCATGGCAACGGCAGGCGAAGCGGGAGAACTTGCTGCCGAATTCCAGTGGCTGACGCCCGAGGAATCAGAAAAGAACATGCTGTCCGAGGAAAAGATGAACGCAGTTGCGATGGAGATTGCAGACGTGCAGATCTACCTTCTTCGACTGGCCGATGTTCTCGGCATCGACATTCCCAGCGCAGTTCGTCAGAAAATCGCCATCAACGAAACGAGATTCTGAACGTCGATTCCTATGCGGCGTCGTCGAATGGCGGGTCGCTCAACTCCGGAAAGTGCCGGTCGACATCGAAGATCTTGACGGTTCCCGATGCGGCAAGCCTGTCGAGAAACCTGCGGTTCGTCTCCCCACGTCGTGGCGGAGCAATCCCCGATCGTTGAGCCAGAACCCGACGGAGTGCCGTCAACGACGACGGATTCCATCCACCGCATTCGCTACGCAGCAGATCGGTTGCGTCCCGTCCACACGACACCGATCCGTCGGGCCACATCACCATCAAACCGATGTGGTCACCCCTCGAGGGGAGTGAGAAATGATCGTGATCATGGGGGTCTGGCAAAGGCTGCATGGCCCCAAGGTAGGCAGGGGGTGTTGCAGTGTCGTCAGGAACGGATACGCACCGACAAGTACGTCACACATCCCTCGAGCTTTTCGAATTCGGAAATGTCCACCGTGGTGAGCCTCAAGCCACTCTCACACAAGCTGTTCGCTCACTGGATCAACTGACAATTTGAACGGACTGCACCTTGAACCCGGTTTGACCTGCCACAAAGTTGAAACGAATGGTCGGCTTCACAAATAAGGCCGTCGATTTGGCCTGGAACACAGTCGGCGACACCTGTGTGACCGAGACAGGCCATGGTCCAAAGAGGGTGTAGGCAAATGTGTAGTCGCTCAAAGTCGCCAAGGCCGCTGGCGTCCCGAAGTTTGTCGCCGTGGCAGCCGTGCCCGCCTTCCACGCGTCATACAGCTTCTGCGCGCACGACTGGAACGAATTGCAAGTGAGCGCGTCGATCACTCCTGGTGAGAGCGTCAGTCCTGGCAGCATCGGAACGAACGACGTTGGTGGGAACGAAGGAATGAAGAACGTCGACGAGGGGAAAACAATCGTCGGGAAGGACGGAAAGAAAATCGACGAACCCGTACTCCCTGTCGATGTCGGGGCATCACTCGGAGTTGCGGCTGGCGCAACAGTCGTTCCCGACGGTGCGCCAGAGTCGGTGGGAGCGACTGTGTCGCCCGGGACCGATGCCGCCGGAACGGACTCGGTGATCGCCGAGACATCCGAGGTGACAGGATCACCATTCGAATCGTCGCCGCCAAAAGTGCTGAACAGTATCAAGCCCACCCCAACGAGGAGGACGATGACCGAGATCGGAGTGAGAGCCTTCTTCCACATGGTCGGTGACAGTAGCACTGCCACATGATGGGTCTGACCGTCTCGTTCAGCCGGGTCGGAGACGAACTCCCCGGTCCGAAACCTCTGCCGAGTCGGTACAGCGAATGATCCGGATGCGTGACCCCTCGATCTCGAACACCGCTACCTGACCGAACTCGCGGCCGAGCGCGCAGACGGTCTCCCGAGCCAGGCCCGTGACACCCCACGAAGGTTCGACCCACGAGCCATCCGGAGACATCCCGATGGCCGGCAGCGGCTGAGCTCCTACATCGCGCAATCGCTGCTCCATATATATGTGTCGTTGAGCGTTGACTTCATCGGACTCTCGATACCCGGGGTTGCATCCGCTGATCACGTGCACAATTCCGCGAACTGGCGACACAGTGGCAGCGTCATCGACCGCCTCGGGATTCGGAACGAATTCGACCCACGAGCCGTTCAGTTCCACTCGGACGATCGTGTGCGCAAACTGGCTTTCGTCGAAGGGCTGCTCTCCATTCATCGAAACCTCTCGCTCGGACACGATCAGCGACTGTAGCGAGGACATGATCCTGTGCACACCGCGATGAGCAGTTCGCCAGTGGCCCCGCCAGACTGACAGCGTGGTCGACCAGTCACTGCCGCCTCCTCCCCCGCCCCAGCGGCTGATGGCCCTCGTGACACGTCTTCTCCTCGGTGCGTTCGCATTGGCCTTCGTTGCATCGTTCCTTCCGTGGGTACGTGTGCTGTTCATCACCGTCAACGGAACCGATGGCGACGGAATGATCACACTCGCCACCGCCGGCATCGGATTCGGTCTCGTGTTGCTCGGTGAACGAATCAGTCGACGGCGAGTCGTCGTGGCAGCTGGCGTGACCGCTTGCGCGGCACTCACCACACTCGTCTACGTCTACAACTTGGCCGACGTCTCCCATGCAGCTGGGGAATCGGCAGACGAGTTCTTCGATCTTGGCGTCTCGCCCCAGTTCGGGTTGATCCTTGGTGCGATTGCTGCACCGATTGCGTTGCTGTTGTCGATCCTGAAAGTGAACGAGGAACTCGCTGTGCGAAAGGGGTTAATGCCGCGCAGTTGGTCGAAAGTGGATCTTCTTGCCGCCGGACTCGCCGTCACCGCTTTGCCATTTGCGCTGTCGCCCACTTTGTGGGCCGTCAGTCTGCTGATCGCCATCGTCCTTGCATCAGTTCTGTGGTTCGCAAGTCGTCGTTCCCGCATCAGAACGGCGTGCTCTGTCCTCACGGTTGTCGGACTCATCATCTCATCAGCAGGAACCGTGTACGGCCTCATCAAAGGAGACGACTCGACTTCATTGTCTTCGACTCTGACCGATTCCCTCCAAGGCCTCCCCGTCGACGATCTCGAAGAGTGCGCCGAGCTCTACGAAAATGGATCACCGACGAACGATCTCGCCGAACCAACTCTGTGCCTCGATAGCGGTGTCGAAACGTACGTCTTCCCCATCACTTGGGAGTGCCAGGACGGGCGGACACTTGTCTCCAATGATTACGGCTGGGGATTCCGCGATGACGAGTGGACCACCGTCGGAGAGGCTCCGTTCGATCGATGCAATTCGAGTGCCGAAAAGCGTTGTGTCGAGATCTTCGTCGACGGCGAACTCACCAGTGAAGAGTGGACCGACGACTACATCGAGTGTTTCGATGACAGCGGTGACATCGACTACGTGATCACGACACGCTGGGACTGTTTCGATTCCGACGAGGTCCAACTGTCCAACCGATACGGCTGGGGTTACGTCGGCGAAGAATGGTTCAGCGGCGAAGAGGCGCCCTTCTGCTGACAAACCTCGTCATTCCTGTGTCACCACTGAACGGAATCGGTCAACGGCTGTGTCCACGATGTCGATCCATTCGCTGTCGGTCATGAACGGCTCTCCGCCAACGAGCTGTACTTCGAGGTCGCGAACGATCATGAGCGACGAATCGATCACGACGATCGACAGACGCGACCCCCAGAGATACTCGCCGTCAGGTCCCGGGGTCGAAATAGTGACCACCACGGACAGCGATTCGTCGCCCCACTGCGGCGCGTCGAATGGCGTGATCGTCACTTCTTGATCCGGTTCGGGGCTCCACGTCTCTCCTGTACAGATCTCGAAACTCTGCGACACCACATCGAAGTACTGAGCAACCGACTCGTTGCTCCACACCTGTTGCGACACGCCGTGGAACATTCGCCGCCTGTCTTCACGTGCATGCCGGAACTCGACTGCGGCTCCATCTTCTCCTGCCAACTCCTCGATCCGAGCGAGATCGTCGACATCACTTTGAGCTCGAGAGCACCACCCGTTGGGGTCGAGCGACTGGGGGCCCTCATCACGCGACGTGAAGACCCCGCGCATCTCTTCGGACCAATCGCTGTCGAAGTTGTCGATGGTCAAAAGTGCTGCGTCGAGACGATCCGGCGGTATGACAGTGGATCGATCGTCTCCCCCGCACGCTGCCACGAACAACGACACCGACACGGCACAACTGGCGAAGACTGTCTTTCTCATACCGGTCACCCTATGAATGCCAGACCGAAAAGACCCGGAACGAACGTCACCAACGCCTTTTGCATCATGTTGTGGGAGTCTTCCCGGTCTCGGGTGCTCGGGGTAGCGTTCCGAACGGTGATCTTCGGGGGATTCTTCAACCGGGCCAAGAACCCCGCGCGAATCGTTCTCACCGCATATCTGGGCTTCATCTCGCTTGGCACAGCGCTTCTGTTCTTGCCGTTCGCAACCGATGCATCGACCGGGCTCGGCTTCACCGATGCGCTGTTCACTGCGACGTCCGCCGTCACCGTCACCGGCTTGTCCACGGTCGACATCTCGGTGTTCTCCATCTTCGGAGAACTGGTCATTCTCGCACTCATCCAAATCGGCGGCTTTGGCATCATGACGATCGCGTCTGTTGCGATTCTGATCACGTCGCGACGAGTGAGTCTTCGCCAGCGCATGGTGGCACGTGCCGAGATCGCATCGATCGAAATCGGCGAACTGAGGCCCTTGATCATCGGGATCGCAAAGTTCACGATCCTCACGGAAGCCACAATTGCTCTCTTGCTGTTCATTCGATTCTCGGGGCTCATCGGTGACTCGGTCGACGCACCCGCATACAGCGCGATCTTCCATGCAATCTCCGGATTCAACAATGCGGGAATCGCCCTGTACTCGGACAGCCTGACTCAGTTCGCCACGGATCCGTTCGTCCTGTTGGTCCTGTCTGCAGCGTTCATCCTCGGAGGCCTCGGATTCCCCGTCCTCATCGAGTTGCGCAAGCGCCTGGCACCCCATCGCTGGTCGCTGCACACCAAGATCACGCTCAGCATGACGGCGATCCTGCTCGTCGTCGCACCGATTCTGATCCTGACGCTCGAATGGAACAACGCACTCACTTTCGGAACGATGTCGACCGGAGAGAAACTGTTCGCCGGCTGGTTCACCGGAAGCACTCCGCGTACGGCCGGCTTCAACATCGTTCCGACGGGTGACATGACCGATCCGACACTGCTCGTCATCACGTCGCTCATGTTCATCGGCGCCGGTACGGCATCGACCAGCGGCGGCATCAAGGTCGTGACATTCGCAATCCTGGCGTTCGTTCTTCTTGCAGAAGTACGCGGTGATTCGGATGTCAACGCCTTCAATCGCCGACTGCCATCTGCCGTCATCCGGCGTGCCATCACGGTGGCACTGCTGTCGGTCGGACTCGTCGTGGGGTCGTCCATCCTTCTCGAGTCGATTTCGTCGTTTCAGCTGACCGATACCATCTTCGAGGTGACATCCGCTTTCGGAACTGTCGGACTCTCGACTGGTATCACCGCTGACCTGCCGATTGCAGGTCACATGATGCTCGTGGTCATCATGGTGGCAGGGCGCGTCGGGCTTTTGACTTTCATCACAGCCCTTGCGCTTCGGCGCCAACAGCTTTCGTATCGTTATCCCGAGGAGCAGCCGATCATTGACTGACAACGACTTTCGCCGACGTTTGAAACTTGGCCTCGCTCCACGCGATGCCCGTGAATCGACCGACATCCTGATCTGCGGTCTTGGACGTTTCGGCTCTTCCCTTGCATATTCGCTGATCGACATGGGACATCAGGTTCTTGCCGTCGATTACTCCGAAGAACTCGTGGAGCGACACAAAGACCGCATCACACATGTCATGGTTGCCGACACGACGGATGAGAAAGTTCTGCGTCAGATCGGCGCCGATCAATTCGAGACGTGTGTCGTGTGCATCGGAACGGACATCGAGTCCAGCACTCTCACAACCGTCGCGCTATCGGATCTCGGCATCCCCAATATCTGGGCCAAGGCCATCAACTCGTCACACGCAAAGATCCTCTCTCGAGTGGGCGCACATCACGTCGTTCGACCCGAAGAAGACATGGGGCGCCGCGTCGCCCACCTCCTCGGTGGTGCCGTCCTCGAATATCTCGCGCTCGACGACGACTTCGTGATTGTCGAGACCGGTGTCCCGCGCGGCATGGTCGGACGATCTCTCGGTGAGGCAGGATTGCGCGACGAGTACAAAGTCACCGTTGTGTGCATCAAGCCGCTCGGCGGCATGTTCACCTATGCCGAACGGACAACCGTGCCCAACAAGGATGACCTGATCGTCGTAGCCGGTCCGCGCAGCGATGTGGACAGATTCATTCGCCGCGCATACGAGAAGGACTGACTGCCTTCGGACGTGAGCCGTCAGAGATTCCAGGCGTTGTTCTTGTCGACAACGACGACAGCGTTCGACACCTTGTCCCAAATGGTCCGCTTGCGCTTGTTCCACAGAGGCATCAACAAGATGATGCCCAGCGTCAGAGGAATCAACAGTGCAGCAACGAGTCCGGCGACAATGCCGCGCATGAACAACATGCGCCCCAGGCCGAACACTTTGCTGTCGTCGGCGTCGATCACACGCAGTTGAAAAATCTGCTTGGCAGGTGTCTGTCCTCGTTTCGCAACGATTGCTGCCCAAATGAGCCAGCCGATACCGAGCGTGACGGCCTGCAATATGCCCTCGAGGAGGTACGCCACGAAGCGAATGCCCGGACCCGCTTCACGGACCCCCACCGGGTAGCGGGGCGGTTCGGGGACGACATCCATGGATTCGAACGATGACACATCCGTCACAGTAGTTCGCTCCTCGAAAAGTGCGCTCCACCAGGGGTCTTTCCCAACTCTGTGACCTACTGTCCAAATCAGCCAATCGGGTCACACGTCGGGCAGGTTCTAGAAGCCGCAGATAACCTACATCGTATGAATAGACGGTTTATCGGTTCCCTTCTGCTTGTCTCGTCTCTCGTCGGTGGTGGTCTCGCCTCCGGGGTGTCGGCTGCGACAACTGGTCAGAACCGCTCGACCTACATCGTGGTGTTCAAGGACGGGGCGAACGCCCAAGCCGAGGCTGCCAAATTGCGCAGTCAAGGTTTCGGCGTGCGCAATGTGTACGAGAACCTCTTCCCCGGAGTCGCTGTCGACCTGCCAGCCACTGCTGCCCGTAACATCGCGCGCAATCCGAACGTCTCGTTCGTCGAACAAGACGCGCTCATGACCAAAGTCGCAACTCAGACAGGTGCGACATGGGGTCTCGATCGTTCTGATCAGCGCAATCTCCCACTCAACGGATCATTCACATATCCGGACTCGCCTGGCTCTGGCGTGAAAGTTTTCATCGTCGACACCGGAGTGAACGCAACCCACAGCGAATTCACCGGTCGCATGGCAAGTGGATACACCGCAGTCACTGACGGAATCGGAACCGACGACTGCGATGGTCACGGCACACATGTCGCTGGCACAGTTGCAGGGACCAAGTACGGCTTGGCGAAGCAGGCCACGGTCGTTCCCGTTCGTGTGCTCGATTGTTCCGGATCGGGTTACGTTTCATGGATCGCCGCCGGCCTCGACTGGATCGCCGCAAATCGCGGTGGTGCGCCGTCCGTCGCAAACATGAGCCTCGGTGGCGGTGCCAGTTCGACGATCGACAGCGCAGTCAGCCGTCTGCACAACTCCGGCGTCACCGTCGTGGTTGCGGCAGGCAACAGCAATGCCAACGCATGCAACTATTCGCCGGCGCGAGTCGGAGTTGCAATCACTGTCGGAGCAACCACAACCTCGGACTCTCGTGCGTCGTATTCGAACTTCGGCTCTTGCCTCGACATCTTTGCCCCAGGTTCGAGTATCACGTCTTCCTGGATTGGTTCAACGACGGCAACCGGCACAATCAGTGGGACGTCGATGGCATCACCACATGTCGCTGGAGCAGCTGCGCTGCTACTCGGAGCGAGCAATGGCCTCACTCCGACACAGGTTCGAGACGCCTTGGTCAACTCCTCGACAACGGGTGTGGTGACGTCGGCTGGCACCAACTCGCCGAACAGACTGCTGTACGTCAACAGTGCCAGTGGTACCTCGTCCCCGACGACGACCACGACTCTTGCGCCGACGACGACGCTTGCGCCGACCACGACATTGGCTACGGTCGCAACACCAAGTGCCTTCACTAAATCGGCCCCTGTCAACGGTGCGACGAACATCTCGCGCAAGCCCACATTTACTTGGACTACATCGGCAAATGCGGTGTCGTATCAGATTTGTGTGAGCACGAGAACCACTTGCTCCTCGTGGACGAATGTGGGTTCATCGACTTCGTTCCTCTGGTCGGGAACGCTCAAGGCTCGCACGACGCACTACTGGCAGGTGCGCGCTGTGAACTCTGCAGGGACGACAGTTGCGTCGGATGCGACATGGCGTTTCACGACTGCTCGCTGATCATCTCGCATCATCGCACCAGCCGATAAACACTTTTAGTAACACTGATATACCATCGGCTGGTGTAACGCACTGCCCAATTGGGCAGTTCCGAGTCGTCCCCACATCCAACATTGATCTCACCGGGTACATTTTTGCCCATGCGTCGACGCCTCATTACTTCCGTTCTTCTTGCCGCCGGACTTCTCGCAGGTGGCCTCGCCTCTGGGGCTTCCGCAACAACCCCCGGACAACAGCGCTCCTCCTACATCGTCGTATTCAAAGAGGGTGCCAACGCGCAGGCCGAAGCAGCCACGTTGCGCGGCCAGGGCTACGAAGTTCGTCATGTCTACGAGAACGTCTTCCAGGGTCTGGCTGTCTTGTTGCCTGCAGCCGCTGTTCGCGGCCTCGCCAACAACCCGAACGTTCAGATTGTGCAACCTGATGCAGTCGTCACGACGCTCGAGACATCAACACAATTTTCGGCGACGTGGGGACTCGATAGGGTCGATCAACGAAATCTTCCATTGAATTCAACGTTCACATATCCCAAGTCCGCTGGAGTCAACGTCACCGCTTACATCATCGACACTGGCATCCTCGCATCACACAACGAACTGAGCGGCCGTGTCGACAGCGGATTCACAGCGATCGCCGATGGCAACGGAACGACTGATTGCCAAGGACACGGAACTCACGTTGCGGGCACAGTAGCGGGAGCGACATACGGAGTGGCCAAGTCGGCACGAGTCGTTCCCGTCCGTGTTCTTGGATGTGACGGAAGGGGATTTACATCACACGTCATCGCCGGAGTCGACTGGGTTGCGGGGAACGCGAAGAAGCCGGCTGTTGCAAACATGAGCCTTGGTGGAGGCTTTGACGGCGCCCTCAACACGGCGGTCGCGAATCTGCATGCCAAAGACGTCACCGTCGTTGTCGCCGCGGGCAATAGCACTGTCAATGCCTGCAACGCCTCTCCAGCCAGTGCCCCCGCAGCGATCACGGTCGGCGCGACAACAAGCACAGATGCGAGAGCGAGCTACTCGAACTTCGGTAGTTGCCTCGACCTCTTTGCCCCAGGCTCATCGATCGTTTCTGCCTCAATAGCTAGCAATACAGCCACGGCAACCGCTTCGGGGACCTCGATGGCGTCACCCCATGTCGCAGGCGCTGCTGCATTGTTGCTTGGGAAATTCCCCACAATGACATCGACCCAAGTCGCGGAGCGGCTGATCCAAGCCTCGACACCAAATGTCGTGACCTCGCCGGGAACGGGCTCCCCCAATCGACTTCTCTACGTCGAACAGCCTGTGGTTGTGACCGATGTAGTGATCAATACGTCAACACTCCCCAACGCAACACTCAACACTGCATATTCGGTCACTCTTCAGGCCAGCGGTGGTGATGGACTGTCCTACACGTGGACTGCTGCTGGTCTGCCATCGGGTCTCCGTATCGACGGCTCCCGCATCATCGGTACTCCGACACAGTCCGGAAACTTCAACGTGAATTTGTCGGTGGTCTCCGCGGATCGAACCGCAGTAAAGAGCATTCCATTCACCGTTTCCATTCCGGCCGTCAGCATCACCACATCCTCACTACCGCAAGGACGGGTGAATCGGAGTTACTCTGCAAAACTTGGTGCATCGGGTGGCATTGGTGTCTACTCCTGGGTTGCCACCGGTTTACCGACAGGACTGACGATGTCGACATCAGGCACGATCAGTGGAACTCCGTCGAGAAAATGCTCGTGCGTCGTCACCGTGACTGTCACATCCGGCACGCAAATTGCAAGCAAGCAATTCGCCCTCAAGATCACGTGATCGTTGGCTGGGTAGACCCCCGTTATGGAATGGTCAGCCGTCCTCGGATAGCTCACCCCCAGGCGGTGCGGAGCGCTACGCCCTCTGCATAGGCGAGTTCATAGCAGCGCATCGCCCGGAACGGGTCGAACAAGTGCATCGGTCGTTTCGCGAGCGCAGCAATCTCCGGCGTCGGTCGCATGACGTGCACGTCTGCCCCCGGGTTTGCCGCCCGCCATTCCTCCAGTTCGTCGCCGATGCGCCGTTCGATCAACCGGCCCGCCGGGCCGAACATCGGGCCTGACAGCGGCAACACGACCAACAGCTTCAATGCGTGCGGAGCGAAGTCGATCGATGCCATCGAACGCACTCCGCCATCCACATAACGAACACCTGCAATCCGGTGTGGCGCCAACATTCCCGGCACGGCACTCGAAGCTGCCACGAGATCGGCAATCGGGTGGTCGGCACCCGACAGCGCCAAGCGCTTGAACCGCGGCAACGAACACGCAACGGCTCGCACCGTCGGGCACCGAGTATCAGTGCCGAACAGATTCGCAGCAATCGGCCGCAGACGTCCTTCGCGAGGGCTGGGAATTCGCGGAATCGAACCGGACATTGCCTTCAAAGTGTCCGTGAACCGCAAGCCGAGATACATGCCAGCACCAGCCCACGAGCCGGCAGACGTCCCGACAACCGGCAGGCTCGCCATGTCGGCCCCTCCATCGGCCAATGCCTCGGTGATTCCCATGATGTACCCGATGCCGAACAACCCGCCTCCGCCATAGACGGCGGCTCTGGGCCCTCCCGAATGTTCAGGAAGTTCGGGCATCTTCCCGTCGACATCGCTGGGCACACGACAATCTTGCCCGCTCGAACGCCTTGACTGTTTGATTCGTACGGAATTCACAGCAGTATTCGGGGGTGAACGACGTCCCGACAGTGCGGTTGCGCGGCCTCACCAAGTACTACGGGGCATTCCTCGGGGTCGAGGGAGTCGACCTGGACGTCTACCCAGGGACGGTGTGCGGACTGCTCGGCCCGAACGGATCGGGCAAGACCACGATTCTGCGCATGATGCTCGGACTTCTGAAGATCACGCGCGGCACTGCGACTGTGTTCGGGATCGATGTGGCGACATCTCCACCCGATTGGCGCTCACGTGTCGGATATCTTCCCGGAGAATTGTCGCTGTACGAAAACCAGACTGTCCAGCAGTATCTCTCGTATCTCGCAGCGTTGCGCACAGGTGACTATTCGGCACGAATCGACGATCTCTGCTCGAGGCTGTCTCTCGACCCGACGAAGCACATCGGAGATCTCTCCAAAGGCACCAAGCAAAAAGTTGCTGTCGTCCAGGCATTCATGCACTCCCCCGACTTGTTGATCCTCGATGAACCGACATCCGGACTCGATCCGATCATCCAGCGCGAATTCGAAGAACTGATCCACGAGGAATGCGCCCGAGGCGCAGCGATCATCCTGTCGTCACACGTCATGAGCGAAGCCGAACGTCTCTCGACACACGTTTCGATCGTCAACAAGGGTCGCCTCGTCCTGACCGATGACATCGCATCACTCAAGGCTCGTGTCACTCGATCGATCGACCTCGAGTTTTCTCAACCCGTCGATGCACAGCAATTCAGAACACTCCCCAATGTGCAATCAGCCGAGACCAAGCGCAACATCGTGACATGCACGGTCGTCGGCTCGGAGAATTCCCTCCTGCGAGTCGCCGCAGAAGCAGGAGTCGTGGCCGTGAGAACTCATGAGCAATCGCTCGATCAGATCTTTCTCGACGTCGTGCAGGAGAGCACATGATCCTCAGGCCGTTGTTGATCAAATCCCTCATCGACCATGTGCGCGGCATCGCTGCTTGGACTCTCGGTGTCGTTGCGATCGTCGTTGTCCAGCTCGCCGTCTATCCGAGCATTCGCGACACCGAAGCAGAGATGGGAAACATCGCAGATGCCTTTCCCGAAGCCTTCCAGAAGATGTTCCGCATGCAGGACTACACGTCGGAAATCGGATACTTGTCGGCGGAGTTGTTCACGGCGACTTTGCCTCTGATCTTCATTGCGATCGCCGTCACCTGGGGCGCTCGCCTCACAACGGAGGAAGAGGATGCTCACACAGCTGACATTTTCTTCACTCTGCCCATCACTCGTTTCGCATACGTGACAACACGATTCGCTGCCCTTGGGACTGTCGTGGTGACGGTTGCGTTCGCACTGCTCGTCTCACTCCTCATCGGCACCGAAATTCTCGACTTTTCCGTGCCCCTCACGAGATTTCTGGCCGGGGCCTGGGTGCTATTCCTGCTCGGAGCGGTGTTTGCGTCCCTCGCTGCAGCGATCGGTGCACTCACCGGCCGTCGGGGTGTTGCTCTCGGAATTTCGGTGACTTTGGCGATCGGCTTCTTTGTTCTCTACTCGCTCGCCCCTCTGGTCGATTCGATCGATGCGATGACTCCGTTCAACCCACTCCAGTGGACGATCGGCACGCAGCCGTTGCTGAACGGTTTCGACCTCGGATACTCACTCACCACGATTGCTGTGACGACTGCCTTCGTCATTGCGACCTACTTCGGGTTCCACAATCGTGATATCACGACGTGATATCACGCCGTGAGCGACGACACGGCAATCGGGTCTGGAAAGCCCTTGAGCATACGGCGCCCAGCTGGCTGCAATGGATGCGATACCAATGATGCAAGTTCATCGGTCAGAAGAATCTCACCAGGAACGGCCTGATCGACGAGGCGTGCCGCAAGGTTGACGATCGATCCGAAGTAGTCCCCAGCCCGGGCAAGCACAGGCCCGAAGGCCATCCCGCCACGCGGAGTCAGATCGGGTGTGGAGCCGAATTCACGTAACAGGGAATCGGCAATACGCACTCCGTCTTCGGGTGAGACTGCGACGAACATCACCTCGTCACCGATCAGCTTCACAAGGCGACCCCCGAGAGTTGTGATCGTGTCGTTCGCTGTTGCCTCGAAACGAGTGACGAGATCGGCAAGAGATTCGGCATCGAGTTCCACAGAACGCGAGGTGAATCCGACGAGATCGACGAAACCGACGACCATCGGCGCCATCAAATCTGCACGGGATGTCGACTCATACGCTTGACGGGCTCGCTGTACGGACTGATCGAGGTGTTGGCGCATCATCATGCGCAACACCGAGGAGAGCTGCATCGCGAGGCTCTGAGCCTCGATCGTACGGCGGATGAGTTCACCCACCTCATGGCCATCTGCAACGAGGTGACGCTCCACTTCTCCATGAAAGAGCGACTGGGCCGCATCGGCAACTCTGCTCATCGAAGAACCGACAGTTCGAATGAAGGCGAGCATTTCCTCGTGCGAGAACATCTGGAGGCCGAGACGCAGTGTGTGGAAAGCCTCGACATCGCTTCCCTCGTACACCACAGCATCGTCATCGACCGGTTCGAGACCAGCGGCAAGACGGACTTCCCGTACGACCTCGATCGGCACCTGCGATTCATCAGCGACGGCTCGCACGCTCATGGGACGGCGGTCGATGCCGATTCCAGAGCGGATGAGCGCAGGAATCTCTGGATCGGTCAGTGCACGACAGATGTCGTCGAAAGTCGATCCTCGATCCTCGAGCCATTGAATGATGAGAACCATCTCGTCTTCGGAGAACCCCTCCGGGATATTCAGCCCAGCTTCGAGGTATCGCGCGATGTCATCTGATGTGCCCCCCACACTTTGAACTGTACGCGCAAATTCGGTCTCGCTATCATCGCCGGATGACCGCTGCATCGTTGCCACACAAGAAAGATCTCACCGGCAAGGTCTTCGTGATCACTGGGGGAAATTCAGGCATCGGTCTCGGCATGGCCGAAGGGATTGCCGCCGTCGGCGGATCGGTGGCCATCTGGGGGCGTCGTGCCGATCGCAATGCCGAAGCCCAGGAGTCGCTCGCGGCCTATGGAGTTCCGGTTCGGTCGTACGTGTGCGATGTCGGTGAAGAGGATCAGGTCGTCGAGACGATGAACCGGACTGTTGCCGATTTCGGTCGCCTCGACGGATGTTTCGCGAATGCCGGGCGGCCCGGGCACGGTGTGCCATTTCTCGAATTGTCACTCGAACAGTGGCGCGAAGTCATGAAGGTCAATCTCGACGGAGTCTTCGTGACATTGCGAGAAGCGGCGCGGCACATGGTCGCTCTGGAGTCCGGAGGCAGTCTCGTTGCAGTGTCATCGACATCGTCGATTCACGGGGCTGCCGGCAACGAGGCGTACGGGACATCGAAGACGGCTCTCAACGGACTCGTCCGCGCACTTGCGGTCGCTCTCGCCCGCCACAAGATTCGCGTCAACTCACTCGTGCCCGGCTGGACGATCACCGAGATGGCCGGGCCGGCATTCGCGAACGACACGTTTCGCGACGTCACCGTACGTCGCACACCCGTTCGCCGATGGGCGGACCCCGCCGAGTTCCGCTCCATCGGAGCATTCCTCGCCGATCCGAACCTCACGTTCCACACCGGACAAGAGGTCGTCGTCGACGGTGGGTACACGATCTTCTAGAACGACAGGTTCAGGACAGCGGACTCGAGTACGAGTGCACTCGATCGACGCACCAATCCCACAGAGCAGACCTGTTCGAAGGCGTATCCGACTTGCGTGTCGAGCCGAGTCGATGCAGAGTGCGCACCTGACGATCGCAGATGAACGAGCCCGATGCCGGTCCAGATGAATCGCTGCG
>QXGG01150029.1_pt1 | contig 25739 bp, 37 predicted proteins | sample 1982491 | NCBI WGS metagenome assembly QXGG01 (sample SAMN09924614, study PRJNA488089) | Wastewater metagenome, whole genome shotgun sequencing project. | isolation source: South African research farm wastewater | place: South Africa: Irene, Agricultural Research Council, Animal Production... | reverse complement strand
GTCCCACGCCGCCGCCGACGCGCCGGGCAGCGTTAGCGACAACACCTTTGTTGTGCTGAGGCGCCAGATGTAGCCGGTCTTCGCGCTCAGATCACGCAGCGCGTCCGTGATGGACTTGTTCTGCCACGCAAAGGCGTCGAGCGCCACGCCCGTGTAGTCGGCCGCATCGAGCGTGATGCCAAACGCGGCCAGGTGGTCGTCCACCAGATCATCAAGCACGACCTGCAGCGTCGTCGCCGCCGAATACACGGCGTCCGTGTAACTCCAATCGGCGTAGGCCGACCAGTCGGCGCAGTCGCACCGACACCACACCCGGTTGCCCTGCGAGATCGTCTGCCGCTGGTAGATCAGCCCGCCGAACAGGAGCGTCACGCCGTCCTGTTCGTAGATCGCCACCTCGTCGCGCAGATCCGGCACATAGCCGTGCTTCGTGGCGAACGAGGCCGTCGACCGTTCGTTGTAGGTGAGCGCGACATCGACGCCCTCATCGAGCAGAATCTGATCCGTCCGATCTGTGAGGACACCCGCCGGCCCGATCTCCAGCTTCCAGGCCATCCGTTACACCGTGCCGCGCACCAGCCCCTGCACCGCCAGCCGGTTGCCGAGGCGCTTGATGATAACTTCCGTGATCGGCCGGCCGTCGATGTTGACCGGAACGATAATGGTCTGCTCGCCGCCAGCGGCCGGTGCGGCTGGCAGCGCGCCGCCGATCTGCTCGCGCGGCACAACCGCCTCCCAGCCGTGCAGCATGACCGGCGTGCCGCGCCCGAAGTTCAGATACTGGCCGTCCGTGCCTTCGCTGAACTGCGGCATGTCGTAGGCGCCGCCGGATGGGCCGGACGGGCCGGTCGGCAACTCGTTCAGCGGGTCGAACTCATACGGGATCTTGATCGGCGGCACGCGGATGTTGCTGGCCACCTCGAAGGCGTCCGGCACGTCCACCGTCAGCGCCGTGATGAGCCGGTCAATCGCCGCGATGATCTTGTCCACCTCGCTCACGAGCGGCGCGCCGAACGTCAAGTCGCCGATGTCGGTGATCGCCTGGCCGTTCGCGTCGAACAACTGGCCCGTGCGGATCAACTCGGCGATGAGCGGCTTGAACTGCTCCGGCATCTCCGTGCCGATCTTGATCGACGCCTGGACGAGCGCTTCGATCTCGTCCTTCATCGTGACGAGCGTCCCGCCGACATCGGCGCCCATATCGATGAGCGTTTCCCAATCGTCCCAAATGCTTTTCCAGTCCGCGGCGAGCTTGGCGGCCGTGAACTTCCCGCCGAGGTCGTCCAGCGTCCCGCCGTACTTCTCGATCACCTCCTGCGCCCGCTCCCAGTCCATGACGGTGCGGTCGGCTAGTTGCTGCTGGAGCAAGGCGAGTTCCGCGCGCGAGTCCGCCACCTTCCCGTTGAACTGGTCGAGGAGTTCCTGGAAGTGCTTGAGGCCGGCCTGCGAGCGGTCGCCCCACGCGGCCACGAGTTCGGCCCCGGCGGCGCCGCCCGCCCGCGCGATGGCTTCCAGCGAGCCGTAGGTGCGGAGCAAGTCAGCCTGCAACTGCTGGATCGCCTTCGTCGCGGCGTGATCGGCCTTGCTCGTGGCTGAACCAAAGATCTTCGACCAGAGCGACGTGATCAGCCCGCTCGCCGCCGTGATGGCTGCCGCCCACGGCCCGCCCGTGGCAAACGCCTTCGCCGTCGCCGAGGCCGTCGAGAGCAGCGCGGCCGTCGTCTTGTGGCCCGCCATCTCGGCCGTGCGCGAGAGCAGGTCGATCACATCCGCGGCCTTGCCCAGCCCATCCTTGAACGCGCTGCCCGTCTGAGTCGCCGCCTTTGCGCCTTCGACCGCCAGTTTCTGTGTCTCCTGCACGGCCTTGGGCAGCGCCGTCATGAACGGCTGCAGCCCCTGAATGGCCGAGCCGGCAATGGCGGGCGCAATCTCCTGCCCGACCTGCGTCACGCGCGCGACGAAGTCCTCAGCCGTCAGCGCCATGTGGCCCAGTTCTGCGTCCCACCGGGTCGCCGTCTCCACGAGCGCCCGCCGCGCCTCGGCCCACGCGGGCGGGATGCGCCGGCCCGTCTCGGACGCAATGGCCGTGATGGCGTCCAGCGCGTCGACCAGTTCGACGGCCGCCTCGCGCGTGGGCGCCAGCCCCTGCGCCACGAGCCGACGATACACGTCGAGTTGCGCCTCGACGGCCGCGATGGCCGCCTGCCCGCTCATCGCGTCTTGCGCGTCCTGGAGTTTCTTGAATTCGGCCGCCGCCTTGGCCGCTGCGTCCCCGGAGAGCGCCACGGCTGGCGCCTGTTTCAGCGCCGCCCGCGTGGCCGCGTCCAGACTGCCCGCCACCGTGCCGAGCGCGTCGTTCGCCTCGCGCGCCGCCGTCGCCTGTATCCACCACTCGGCCTCGTTCTCCTGTGCCGAGTGCGTCAGATCGGCCAGCGCCTCGCTCGTCTCGCGCACGGCCGGCGTCGTGCGCCCGCCGAGCACCGTGGCGATGTCCTCCTGCAGGGACTTCATCCCCTTGCCGTTCGTGATCGCCCCGGCCATCGTGTCGAGATAGACGGCCCCGGCCGCCGCGCCCGTCGTGAAGAGCCCAGCCACGGTCGTGAGCGGCGCCGTCAGCGCCCCGACCGCCGCGGCGAGGTTCCGCACCATCAGGACGGCGACTTCCTTGACCCCGAACGCGCCGATCATCTGCAGGACTTCGCGGAGCCAGCCAAACGAACTCGCCAGCGTGATGCCCGCGCTCGTCGCCTTCAACGCCACGATGGCCGTGTTGACCGCCCAGACGGCCGCCGCCAGCAGCCCCAGATCCACCACGAGCGCCTTGACCGGCCCCGGCAGATCGTCGAACCACGCCTTGAGCGTCGTCACCGCGCCCACCACCGCGTCGACGGCCGTGCCGACCGCGCGGAGCGCCAGAATCAGCACGTCCCACAGCACGCCCGCGAACGCCTTGACGGCCGGCTGTGCGGCATCCCACACGTCTTTCATGGCCGCGCCCACACGCTGCACGACCGGCCATAGTTCCTGCATCAGCGCCGTCTTGACGCGCTGATAGACGGCCTGCGCCTCCAGTCCCCATCGCGTCAGCGTGGCTTCGTTCGACTCCAGCCAGGCGTTGATCCCGGCCAGCGCATCCCGCGCGTCCTCGAAGATCGGCCGGAAGATCCCAGCGAGCGAGAGGTTGACCGTATCCTTGAACGTCGAGATCACGCCCGTCCACGTCGCCGCCTGCTTGCCCATCGCGCCCGTGAACGTGCCGAGCGAGTCCTTGAACGTGTCGAACACCTCCGCGGCACTCGCGCCCGCCTTCTGCAAGTCCTCCATCTTCTGCCGCGTCTGCGGCGTCATGACGGCCAGTTCCTGCAACCGCATGGCGGCCTCGCCGAACGGCCGCCCGGCCTGGATGGACGCATAGAGCCGCCCGACCCACATGCCGAGTTCGTTGATCGGGGCATTGGTCGCCGCCGCGGCGTCCCCGATCAGCATCAGGTTCTCTTTCGTGTTGAGCGCGATGCCGCCGAACGTCTGCAGCTTCAAGCTGGCCGCGACGATCGGGCCGGTCTCGAACGGCGTTTTCTTGGCGATCTCGAACAGCCCCGCCACATGCGTCTTGGCCTGGTCGGCGCTGCCCATCAGCGTCTCGAACTGGAGCGTGGTCGTCTCCAGCATGGCGTTCGTGCCGAACGCCGCGTCCTTGACCGTGCCGAACGCCGAGGAGACGAGCGCCATCGCGGACGTGGCGCCGATCATGCCCGCGCCGAAGGCCAGCGCCGTCTTGGCCATCGAGCCAAACGTCGTCTCGGCCTTGCGCGTCTCGCCCGCAATGCGCTGCAGCGGGCCGCTGGCCTCGTCGATGACCCGGAACACGGCTTGGATGTCGCCGACGTTGATCCCTGCCATGTCAGCCGTCCCTCTCCGCCTTCAAGGCCAGCAGCCGCGCGGCCCGCGCCCCGAGCAGCCGATCCCGCAGCGCCCGTGTGAGCGTCGGCGCGGCCACCTGGCCGTCGCTCCGCTCATACGTCTCCAGCGCCTGATACGCCCGGACAAAGGCCCGCACGTCCAACACGTCGGCCAGCAAGCCCGTGTCCGTCTCGAGCGCCCGTGCCGCGACGTGCGGCAGGACGCCGAACTCCTCACAGACCCGGTGGATCACGTAGGCCACCGGCACGGCCACGCCCTCGTCGCCGCTTAGGAGGCGGGTGAGGGCGCGGTCGCGTTTCCCACCGACTCGGCCGAGGGCGGCGCGAGGGAGCGCCCGACGATCTCGGACGCCAGCCAGCGTGCCGTCGCCTCGTCCAGATCGGCGAGCGCGTCAGGCGCGACCGGCACGCCATACGACCAGCGCACGACGCCGCGCTGGAGCACCACGTCCCGGTCGTAGCCCGCCGCCGCATCCGTCGCCGCGGCCGAGTCGTCCGGCGCGGCCGTCCGGGCCTGCTGCAACGCGAGCAGCAGGTCGGAGCCGAGCGCCCGCATGGCGGCCAGGCCCGTCTCGGAGCGGGCCTGCGCCGCCTGGGCGAGCGCCTTATGTGAGAGTTTGCGGATCTCGACCCACTCGCCGGGCTCGCCCGGTACGTCGAGTCGCGTGACGACGGTTCCGATGATCATGGCGGCCCTCCTGCCTCTCGGCTTACTCGCCCCAGCACGCGGTCGTGCGCGTGAGCGCCCCGGCCGACTGGAACGTGATCGACTCCTGCGCCAGCGTCCCGACCGTGCCGCCCATCGGGCAGCCGTCAATCGCCGCGATGCCCCAGTAGTAGGGGTTTGCGGTGGTCGAGCAGGCGTTCACCGGCCGCCACTCCACGCACGACTGGCAGCCGACGATGCCCCAGATCGTGTTCGACGGGCCGGCCGCGGCGAAGTCGTCGTTCAGCTTGGCCGAGAACGACCACACCTTGAGCCCGCCGATCCGCGCCCGCGTGAGGTCGCCCATCGCCGTCTCGTCCAGCATCTCGGCCGTGTACGAGACGGTCAGTTCCTGCAGGTAGCTCGACAGATCGACGTTGTTTACGGCGAACTGCGAGTTCGTGTACACCTTGGTCGCCATCGCTCGATACTCCTATTGGAAGCCGACCCAGATCACGCCGAGCCGGTAGTCGGTGGTTGCGGTTGGCACGCAGACGCCGCGCCAGAACATCTCGTCGGTCGTGCCGGCACTCGGCCGGGCAATCGGCGTCAGGAGCTGCGCGCCCGCGCACGCCTGCGCCGTGAACGTGAAGCGTGTCGTCGGCGCGGCAAACGCGCACGCCGTCGCCGACTCCACGGTCATCGTCCACGACTGGCCGTCCACGGTGGACAGCAAGTGCAGCCCGGCGTAGGCATACTGGCCGGACACGCCGGTCGAGACGGCCGAGAACACTTCCCGCCCGCCGCACGACGACAGGCAGTTCGCGCTGCTGAGCGCGTTGACGATGGGCTGGATGCGAATGATTCCCTTGGCTGGCATCGCTTAGCCCTCGATTCCTGCGCCCTGCAGGGTCGCCGTGAAGGGCAGGAGCGTGCCAACCGCCCCGCCGGGGACGTAGCTCTCGACGACGCCGCGCGTGGCGTAGCCGCATTCCTGGCAGCCGTGCAGCGTCGTCGGGAAGATCGCAAAGATCGTCCCGCACGAGCCGACAATCGGCTGGATCAGCGCGTCCGGTTCGCTGGACGATCCGACCATGCAGAAGCCCTTGAGGTTAGCCGTGATGGTCGTGAGCCCGCCCTTGCGGACGCGCGTGGTCTGCCCGAACGTGGTGGCGTCCAGCATCTCGGCGCTGTAGTTCAGCGTGGCTTCGTTACAGACGCCGCTGAGGTTCACGCCATTGACGAGGACGGTGATGTTAGTCAGAACGGTCGTGGCCATCCGTGCCGTCCTCCTCGACCGGCGCAGGCTGGGCGGTGGCCCTCGGGGACGTGACCCGGCGCAGCTTGGACGGAACAGAAGGCGGGGCCGTCGTCGCCTCCACGATTCCCTGCCGCGCAAAGGCGGCGAGCTGCGCCGGGTCCACTGTCGCCGGGATCAGCGACCCCGGCGGATAGGCCGTGCCGCGAAACACGAGCGGCACCGAAGCCCGATTGCGGTAGTACATCCGTCCTCCCTTCCCTGTCCTGTCCGATCCGAACCTGACGGCCACGCTCTACGTGCTGGTCGAGGTCGAGCGCGCCTTCGCCACCTGATAGTTACAGGCGATGATCACGCGCCCGTTGGCGTCCTCGTCCAGCAGAAACGGTTGCTGTGCGGCTTCGATCCACTCGTAGGCCGTGCCGTTGATCAGGCGCGGCCGGAAGCCGTCCAGCAGGTGATGCGCGTTCTCGGCCATCTGCCGCGCCGCCTGATACGTCGGCGCCCGCGACAGGATCTGCACGCGCGGAAACTCCATGACGGCCTGGCCCGGCCCCGAGACCATCGTGTGTGCGGACGGCAGCCCGCCCGTCTCGAGCACGCCGATGGCGCGATCCGGCACGGCCGGGAGCCGGCCCGCCGTGACGGACTCGCTCTGGCCCGAGGCCAGATAGTCGCGCAAGTCGAGCGCCAACAGGGTGCCCATGGTCAGACCTTCCCGGCCGCGTAGGCCAGCGCGCGATCCCGGATGCGCGTCACGAAGCCGCGCGTGCGCGCGAGCACAGGCATCTCCAAGAACTTCCACTGGCCGACGCGCGAGTAGTGCTGGTACGTGGCGCCGGAGGGCGAGCGGCCCATGGTCTGCCCGGCGCGCGGGTTCTCATGCACGCTCAGGGCATACGGGGCGGCCGGCCCGCCGAAGCCCAGCGTCACGCTGATCGACCGGCCGGCGATGACGGGCGGTTCGGCCAGGCCGCTACTGCGTAGCGCGCCCGTGTCGACGGGACACAACTCTTTCGCCTCGGTCATCGTCAGTTCCGCCTCGACCGTGAGCGCCGCCGCAACGGCGTGCGGCACCTGGGCCGCCAGCATCTGGACGTGCTTCTGCATGATGTCGGCGCCGGTCATGGTCAGGCTGATCTGCTTCACGCCGCTACTCCGTCCAGAACTCCGTGTGGTGGTGGCCCATGATCGGCGCGACACTCGCCGCGACCCGCACGACCTGCGCCTCCTCCTCCGTCGAGAACACGCCTGTCGAGCCGCGCGTCGTGAACGGCTGGCGCAGCAGGATCTTGTCGCGCGGGTCGATGGCCACAGCCGCGCCGAGGATGACGTGCAACTGGCCCGTCACGGTCGAGACGCCCGTCACGCCGCCCTGCCCGACGATGGCCTGCTCGACATGCGCCGCATACCACGTCGTCGCGCCATACGTCGCTTCGCCGTAACTGTCCTGCCCGGTGAACGGCGCATGGCCGACCGTCTGGGTCAGGAACGCCCGCCAGGCATCGACGTGCGGGATCACGCGAGCCTCTTTCGCCGCGCGAGGATGGCCGTCGCGCCGAGCGGCAGCGTGCCGCCGCCCTGCGCCGACTCGGCCGAGCGGAAGGTCATCGACAGGCTGCCCACCGTCACGCTCTGCACGGAGGCGTCCTGCTGCCGCCCGACGTACCAGCCCTTGATCGTCTCGTCCAGCGCCTGCAGGATGTCGCCCGGCGCGTCCGGCCCGGTCGAGGTCACGCCCGCATCCGTGGACGTGGCGCCCGTCAGTCGCCAGCCCGCGCCATACTCGGCGTAGTAGGGCCGCGTTTCCTCGCCCGGCCGCCGCACGTCCACGAACTCCGTGGCGATGGGCGCCGTCCACGGCCAGCCCGCATCGCGGCTCAGCAGCCCGGCGTCGGCGTTCTCAATCCGATACTCGCTGGAGGCGTACTCGGTGGCCTCGCCCGTCGAGGTCGAGTCGAACAGGCGCAGCACGCACCGGATCGGCGTGCGCGAGAGCATCAGGTGCCGCCCGCCGTAGGCCGGCACGGACTCGCTATAGACCTGCAACCGGATCGGATAGCCGAGATAGCCTTCGATGGCGTCAACGGCGCGCTCGCCCAGGCGCACCAACACCTCGTCATCCGACGCGCCCGTGATGCCAAGCAGCGCCTTGATGGGCCGAATCAGGCAGCCGTCGAAGCCGGTCGAGGACGTGCAGACAGTCAGGCTCATGGCTCCGTCCTCCTACTGCGCGTGGATCGTCCACAGGTCGCCCGCGCCGTTCGGGAAGTAGACCTTCGCCGTGCCACTCGTCACGCGCACCTGGATCACGTAGGGACTGGCATCCACTGTCAGATCGCTCGTCGTGGGCGTGAAGCCGACGATGCCGCACGTCGAGTCCACCTGCTCGAACTGCGCGCCGCTCGTCGTGAAGATCGACTCCTCGCCACAGGGCGTGCGGGCCACGAACGCCACCTCCAGGCCCGTCAGGTCGTAGGCCGTGCCATCGGCCTGCAACTGCAGATCGATGCGGCCCGTCCAGCCTTCCGTCACGTCAATCGCGGCCATGTCAGGCTCCCACCTTCTGCACGAGCGTGTAGGGCCAGCCCGTCGTGCGGGTCGTCAGCGTGTAGGCCGGCACGAAGCACGTCAGCGTCCGCACGGGCCACGTCACGACGAGCGTGCTGGCGAGGAAGCCGCGCAGCGGCATGACGACCGCCGCCACGCCGTTGCCGACCAGCACGAGCGCCACGGCGTCGGACGTGGCGAAGTCCGTCTCGGCCAGCCCCGCCTCGACCAGCGCCAGCACGAGCGTGTCGGCCGTCATCGTCATCGCCTGCCCCTACCCTTCACACCAGCCGAAGATCCGCCACAGCCAGCGAATCCACCACGCTACCGAACCACAAGGCTTGACGGTGGAGCCGGGCTCCGATAGAAAGGGTTGCTGGCCGCGCTCCAGTCCGAGGCAATCGTGCCGGCATACGCCCGCACCTTCGCCGTGTAGGTCACGCCAATCGGGTAGGACGGCAGCGGCACGTCCAGTTCGTTGTTGACGGGCGATCCCGTGCCGACATCGGCCACCTGGACGGGCTCCACCGCGCCCGCCGCAAACCAGCCCAGTTCGTACTTCGTGATCTGGGCATGATCCGGCGACACGCCGATGACGGCGCGCGTCGGGTTCTTCACGGTCTGCGCGTCTACCGCCGTCGCCGCGAAGCCGAGCAGCGCAAACACCAGCGCCGCGATCCAGAACTTCCTCATCGTCTTGGCTCCCTTATGTCGTGACGCGGGTCACGTGGTCACACTGATCGTCGCCGTCAGAGTCCAGCTCTGCGCGCACGTCTTCGAACCGACCACGTCCGGGTAGCGGTTCAGCAGATACCCATCCGTCCCGCTCGCCGTCGCGTTGTAGATGCCCCACTCGCCCCACTGGTCGTTCGCTTGGCAGGCGGTGAAGGTGGCCTTGAACGTCAGATCGACGTTCGTGCTCGTCGCCGTGAACGCCGAGATGGTCGGGTAGCCCGAGTCCATCGTGCTCAGGCCGAGCGTCAAGGGCTCGCCGAGATAGCTGGACGTGGCCGAGTGCGCCGCCGTCGAACAGCCGATGACGAGCGTGGCGCCCGTCGAGCAGTACGCCCTGATGCTGGTCGCGCCGAGCCCGAGGGTGCTCAGGGCACCTTTGCCGAGTCGCGTGATAGGCATGGGTCGTTCCTCTGTATCGTCACGGAGGCCTGCCCATCGCGCCGGTCGATGGTCACGACCTCCACGGGGTCTTTGGGATGATCCGGCGTGGGCGGATCGCCGTCGAACTTCTCAATCACGACACGCTCGACGATACGCGCGGCGGTCGGCGCAGACGCCATGCGGCCCGGCCCTTCCGTGTCCGGCCTAGCCGAACACCGTCAGCGTGAACTCCGCGCCCGACGCCGACGTGATGACCGACACCACGCTCGACGCGGACGGCACGGCCGGCCACCACAGCGTCTCGCCCGTCGAGAGGTAGCAGTCGCCCGTGGTCGCCGTGCCGGCCAGCGACAGATAGACCGGCTCCTCGGCGTCCTTGTCGAGCAGGATGTGCAGCGCCTTGATGTCGAAGCCCGGCGTGTAGTCATACGCCGTCGCCGCGCAGGAACAGGCGACGTGCGCCGTGTACTGCAGCGTCCGATTCGCGGTCGTCGCCATGCCCGTGCTCCTTCCCTACACCGTCGTCGCGGTCGGGTACGGCGTCTCTGCGCCGCGCAGGCGCAGCTCCAGGATCTGCCGCGTGAAGTCGGCCTCCTGCATCGCGCCGTCCACCGTCTGCAACTCGGCGATCAGCTTCGCCTTGCGCTGCCCGAGCGCCGCGGCCCGCGCCTCGACTTCCGACAGCTTGATGATCGTGTTCGGTTCGAGTTCCCAGCCGTACCGATACTGCTGCTTGCACAGCGCCGTCTCGGGCGGCAGGTAGATGAGGATGCCGCGCCCGCAGGCCTGGCCGATGTAGTACTCGACACACGCCTTCTGCGCGAAATACTCCGTCCCGACGATCAGGTCGATCCCGAAGATCCCAATCGCATACTCGCCGTAGAGCCGGCGGGTCAGGCCCAGCGTTTCCAGCGGTGTGAGCGCCGGCCCGGACGCCGCGAGCGCCGCCTCCACGCGCCGGTCGATCTCGTCAATCGCCAGCGCCAGCATGGCCGCGACCGTGCTGGTGTAGTAATCACCGAACTTGGCGATCATGCGTTCGAGCGGATACCGCACGCCGGTCTGGATGTCGGCCGGCGGATCGACCATGTAGATCGGCCCCGGAAACTGGCGCAGCCACTTGCCGTGATCCGTGCCTGTGACGTTGCCCTCTTCCCACTTGGCGTGAATGTCGAACTCGCGGTCGGCGCGCGGGATGTGCCGATACAACTGGTTCAGGCACCAGATCTCCCACGTCGGATCGAACACGGGCATCCGGTGCCGGCTCGAGGAGGCGAACCCGCAGATCGCAAACTTCTTGCGCGGCTCGCCCTGCGGCACGGCCACGAGGTCGCGCGGCCCGAACCGCTGGCCCTCGTCCGGCGCCACGAGGTCATACGCCACCGTAAGCGGGTGCGCGACGTCCACGCCCACGGCGCCCGGCGCCACGAACGAGAAGTCGGTCGAGGTTGTGCCGACAGTCGCTGTCGGCGTGGCAGGAGTCGGTTCACTCATCGGCGGCCCTTTCGTGTAGAAGGAAGCGGTGTCAAGACGGCAGGCGTGGCGGGACGTTTGGACACCGGGGCCGCGGTGATCATCCGGTTCACGGCGGGCGGCACGACTGCCAGCCGCGCAATCCCGGACGCAAGGAGGGACGTGGCGAGCGGATCAGCCAGCGCGATCCGCTCGCCCACGTTGTAGGCCGGCCCGCCCGCCTGGGCGAACCGTTGCAGCAAGACGACAGTCATCATCTGACGGCCCTCAGACGATGCCAGCCGCTAGGTGGACGTCGAGCAGGCGGAGGTCACGATAAGCACGTCGTCGGCCGCCATGAGGCGCACCGGCTGCTCCACCGCCCCGCCGAACACGATGTCGGCCGTCACGGGCATGAGCGCCCCGCACCCGGACGAGTGCAGCTCCGGGATCACGACGCACCGGATGAACCGCTTCGCCCCGGTCAGGTCGAACGCCCCAACCGCCGACAGCAGCACGAACCCGGTCGACGTGCAGAGCGCGTTGCCCGTGTCCGTCGCCGTGCCGAGGTACTGGTTCCAGGTGCTCGCCGTCGAGCGGAGATGCAGGTAGCCCGGCTTCGCCGCCGGCCAGCACTCCGTCGCGTAGGCCGCCCAACCCGCGCCGGTCGAGCAGTTGTGATCGAGCCCAACCGCCAGCGACATGAAGTTCTGGCGGAAGCTGCCCACCTGCCCGGTCGAGGACGCGGCCAACTCGCCGAAGCCGCGCGCGATGACCAAGCAGTTATTGAACTGCGTCGGCAGCGCCTGCCGGTCGATGATGCGGCCGTTGAACCCGGTCCCGCCCGTCGATCCGGCCGTGCCGCACACGGTCGGGTTATACCCGCACGAGTACGACGGCGCCGTGTCGCAGCTCTTGAATTCCTTCGGATCGAAGGCCGGCACGACGAACGCGCCAGCGATGTCTCGCGTGATCATGGATGTGTCTCCTTGTCCTCTGTCAGGCGGTTACGCGCCCCACCGCACGCCCTGCAGGACGCCAAAGGACGTGTCCCGCCGCAGCGCGAAGTCGTGCTCCATGATGGCGCGCACGACGGTCTGGTCCTGGCTGTAGGCCGCGACCACACTGGAGCCGTCGTAGTAGGCCGCCTCCTGCGAGGCGTCGATGATCAGGTTCGCCGACTCGCCGATGATCGCCTCGTCGAAGTCGCCGAAGTAGACCTCCGACTCGTCCGTCCCGCCGTTGTCCGTCAGCGTCAGCGGAATCGTGGTCGTCGTGGCGAACGGGAAGCCCCACAGCGTGCCGCGCAGCATCTCGTCCCGGTAGACGAAGAACCCGGACGTGTTCTGCACGGTCATCAGGTAGTGCACCGAGCGCGGGGCCAGAATCCAGCCCGGCCGGCTGAGCGGAATGTTCGCGTTCTGCAGCAGCAGGATCAGGCGGCCCAGATCGGTCGTGGCGTTCGCCAGCGACACGCCGCCGGCCGTCACCATGATCAGGTTGTTCGCCTGGTCGACCGCGTAGCGCAGCCCCTTGGGCGTGCCCGCCGTGCCATCGTCCCGGATGAAGGCCTGGTCCTCGCGCACCTGCAGCGCCCGCACGACATCGTTCCGAATGATCGTGTCAGCCGAGGGCTGCGAGTAGCGGAGCAGGTCGTTCGAGACCGGCACGAGCGCGGCCAGCTTCTTGAACGTCAGGGTCACGTTGCCGGTCTTGAGTTCCGACTTCGTGATGTTCGTGTTCTCGCCGATGTAGTAGCCCGTCGAGCCCTGCGTGATCTTCGGGATCGAGAACGTCCCGGTGGCCATCTGCAGGGTCGGCGCGCCGAGGCGCCGCACGACGGTGCGCGCCCGCAGGAGGTCGATCACTTCGTTGGCATACTGCTGCGGCACGAGGTAGCCGCCCGAGGTCGCCACGCCCGCCGCCATCGCCTTCCGGCGGTGCTCGATGATCTGGTCGGCCAGGTCGCCATCGCCCCACGCCTTGAGGTAGGCCGGCGCGGCGTCGGCGCCGTTGCCCTCGAACTTCGCGCGGGCCAGCGCCCGCAGGACACGCGCGAACGTGATGCCCTTCTCGCGCGTGATGGGCTGCACCGGGTTTACGACCGCCGCGAGCGGGTCGCCCACCGGCTGCTTGAGGGCGTCCACGCGCTTGGCGATGGCGTCCTCCACGAGCGTGGCCACGGCGCCCTCGACGTGCTGCTTGATGAGCGGCACGGTCTGTTCCTGGAGGAACGTGGCCAGTTCAGTCTTCGTCAGTTCCATCGTTGTGACTCCTAATCCAACCGGCCACGGAGGGCCGAGATCGCCGCGGCGACACGCGCCTCGACGAGCGGGACGAGCGCCATCAGCACACCCTTGCCGAGCGCATCGGCCAGGACCGCGGGCGTGACGGCATAGCGCGGCTCCGGGTCATCCGTCAGCCGCAACACCACCGGCGCTTTCTCGACGGCCGCCGCCGCGCTGTCCGTCACCGTCAGCACGGGCTGGAGGTCATCGGCCGCGGCGGGTGATGTCGCCGCCGGCTCGTCTGCTGGCGTGTCCTCGATCTCGTCCTGTCCTGCGCCGACCTGGGCCAGCACCTGCCGCACCTGCGCCATCGCCGCATCGAGCGCGTCGACGGCATCGCGCAGCGCGGATTCATTTCGCCCGGAGAGCACGCGGCCCGCCTTGGACACAGGAGGGTCAGGCGTCGGCTGGGGTCGAGCCGAGGACGCGACAACGGGCTGGGGGGGCTCTCCGGGCGAGGGGTCGGGCGGCAGTTCGGCCACCTCCGTGATGGCCGCCTCTGGCGCCACAGCGGGAACCGCAGGCGCGGCCGGCACGGCCGGGGCCGCGTCGTCGTAGTCGAGCACCTTCTGCGCCCACGCCTTGAGGGGCGACGGGTCGATCCCGGCCGCCCGCGCCTCAACCAGAGCGTGCGGGTTGGCCGGCACCGGGCAGATGGAAACCTCGATCAGCGCCTGCTGGCGAAAGCGCGTGCCGCCCGTGTCCGAGTCCGCGATCCAGTCAAGCGGCTTGAAGCCCACGCTGGTCGCGTTCAGGAACCCGCCGCGCACGAGCTGATACACCGTGTCGGCGAACGGGTAGACCTCTTGCGGCGGAAACTGGGCCACCATCGACAGGCCGTGCGCGTCCGTGGCCAGGCTCAGCGCCTTGGCGACGGGCAGGCTGCGGTAGTCGTGGCCGAACAGCACGACGGGATTCTGGAGGTAGTCGTCGACCTGCCAGCCGGCCGCCTCGACGACGTCGCGCTCGCGGTCGACATCGTCGGTGCTGATGCGGAACCGGATGGTGCGGTCGGACTCGGAGACCGCCTCCAGGTCGCGCGTCAGGGTAGCTTTGTGAACGACGGCTGGCGGCGTCGGCGCGGCCGCACGCGCGGGCGATGATTTGCGTGCCATCGCTCACACGGTAGCGAGCGCGGCACGGGCGGCGCGAGAGGGTGCGTGACGAAGTTACCTAAGTACGCCTAACTCTACCTAAGTTTTCTTGTCGGCGGGCGGCGCGAGCAGGCGTTCGAGGCTGGCGCGCGGGATGAACGTCACGCGGGCGTTGATCGTGCGGCTCTCGATCAGGCCGTTCTCGATCCACTTGTAGACGGTATGGCGGTCGACCTTGAGCATGGCGCAGATGTCGGAGACGCGCAGGTGGCTATCGCTGCCGAGCGAGACGCCGCCTGGCGCGCCGGGCCAGCCTGACGTGGCGCACTCGTCACGGATGATCATCGCTGACCTCTAGAACGGTTCCGATCTTCGCGTCTCTTAGTTCTGTCGGGACATCGGGATCATTTATGTCCAATTCACCATCGCCGTAGGCGCCGTCACGCTGATACACCACGGCAATATAGCGCGATCCGTTCGGGCGTTCAGCCACAAAGTAGGTCGTCATGATCCACCACCAATGCGCGCCAACTCAGCTTCGACATTTGCCATGACACGCGGGAAGGCTTCCCGATAATGGCGAGCCGCCTCGGCTCGACTGTCTGACTGGCTGAAATGCACCGCAACGCCCTGAGCGAACGACTCGGCGGGGCTGTGTACGTAGTGAGGGAATAAAGCTGATGCGCGACCTAGAATTGACTCTCGCGGCGCTCTGGCTTGTGCGCCCTCGTCTTCCCAATGGGCCGTCGCGTTACTGATGTTGTGATGCCGCTGAATCGCATGGCCGATCTCGTGCTGAACCGTTTCGGCCACACGGCCATCGTCGCCACCCCAATACCTTGTTGCGACCTCGATGTGTAATTGTTGTTTTTCGACATCCCATTGACACAATCCCGCATAGGGCAGGCGTTTGCCGCGGCCGTCTCTAAGCACGTCCACAATGCGCACATTGACAGGGCCGAGCGTTCGCAAGACATCGTTTGGAACTGCGGCTACTGCATTCTTGACAACATCAGAGTCGTGAGCGCTCACCTTTGACGAAACTTCTACCGATACGTTTTCTGTGACATCAAGAACTGCGCCGCCAGAATCGGTCCACCGTCCATGCTCGTCGCGCGGGTGTTGCGATTCGTCCCACCCCTTTGCGGCTGAACCACGCCCAGCACGATCTGCGCGTTTCATTTCCGTCAGTCCGCTACTGCACCGGCATTGCGGGTGCGTGGCCTGCGGCACGTCGTAGCTCTCGCCGGTCTCCGGGTCGATCCACGGCGCGCCGATCTCGGCCGTGCGATGGTGCATCCGTTTGCAGATGTCGCACCATAGCTCATCCGGCGTGGCCAGCCAGATCTTCACGAGCCCCGGCATGTAGCCGGCCTCCTTGGCCTGCTGCCAGAGCAACTCCTGCCCGGCGTTCTCGGCGCGCAACACCTCGCTCCTGGCGATCGCCTCGCTCCGGAACTTCCGCAGCTTCATAGCCTTGATCTGCGACTCGGCCAGCGCCTCGGCGTGCTCGAGCCCGGCCTCAATCGCCTTGTCGTAGACGGTGTAGACCGCCTGCTCCTGGCGCGCCGTCAGCCCCACGATGTCGCGCACGTAGCGCGCCACCTGCTGCACGGTCAGGTCGCCGCGCATGGAGCGCACGATGGCCGCCCGCACAGCCGCCACCGTCTCGTCGCCAATCTCCGCGATCAACCGCGCCGCGTTCGCCTTGGCCCAGGCCACGGCGCGCGGGTTCGTCAGGTCGAACACGAGCGAGACGCCGGGCCGGAAGCCGCCAACTTGCGCCGCCGCCGCCACGCCGGCCAGCCGCGTGCCGTCCCGCGTGACCTTGACGAGCGGTTTCAAGGCCTGCGGGTCGGGCAGCCTCCCGGCCTTCACGTCCCGCAGCCACGCGGCCACGGCCAGCGCAAACGCCTTCCGCGCTGCCGGCACGAGCCGCCGCTCGATCCGGTACAGCGCGGACGGGTTCGTGAAGATACGCGGAGTTGACACCGGTGGCATCAACGCGCCTCATCTCGCTCGGCCAGCCGCGCGGCAGGCGGCAGCGCCGGCACGGCCGGCTCCGGCTCCTCCGGCTCCTCCACCATCGGCAGCGGCGCCTCGTCCAGCCGTTCCACTGGCACGAGCGTCGGCGGCATCATGTAGACATCGCCATCCTCGACGGCCGGCTGCCCGGCCAGCGCCCGCCACTCGTTCACCGTCAGCGCGTGCGGCGCGGCCTTCGCTGCCTCGAGCGCCTGTGCCGCATCAGACGGCACGGGCGACACGTAGTCCAGCACGAGCCGGTCGTCGAACTCCGGCACGAGCCGTTCCTGCAGGATCGAGCGCAGCAGTTCGAGGCGCGGCTGCAAGACCCAGCGCGTGAAGATGTACTCGGCCGCCTCGATGGTCGCGCGGTTGCTCGATTCCAGCACGCCCAGCATCTCAGGCGGCATCCCGTAGGTTTGGATGATCGTGTCGCGCTCATACCGGCGCAGCTCGGTCATCTCCATGCTGCGGAAGTCCTTCGAGAACTCGTGCACACCCAGTTCCTGCCCGGCCATATACGGCCGGTAGGCCCGCTGGTAGCCCTGATGGCGGTTCAGCCAGTCGCGCTCGAACCGTACCTTCTCGGCCGGGTCAAGCCCCATCTGGCCATCTTTCGGCCAGAGCAGGAAATCCGGCCGCGCGCCTTCGAGGAAGAACGTTTTCACGAGCTTGGCAGCATACTCGTCCGTGGCCAGTTCGTCCCCGAGCGCGGCGGCCAGGCCCGTGCCGCGGCCGTAGGGGTCGGCCGGGTTCGGGTCGTTCAGGCACAGCATCTCGCTGGTCGGGATGTCGGCATACCGGCCCTTGAAGTTCACGCGGTAGCTGTCGCGGCCCGGCACGGGCGGCTCCAACACCCACGTCGGCGGGATCGGCCAGAGCGCGGCCGGCACGCCTACGCCGTTGCGCTGCAGCAGCCAGTAGACTTCGCCCACCAGATCGAGCGAGGCCGACGTGAGCCGCCACAGCTGCACGCCCGTGTGATGCGGGTTGCCCTCGTGCAGCAAGTCCAGCAGCGGGTGCGTCGTGATCTCGTCCGCGTTCTCGCTGTCGAGCAGATCGCCGAGCGCCTTGCGCCGCACGACGGGCGAGGCGCGCTGGAGCAGCGCGTGTTTGACCGCACGTTGCTGCGGCTTGCGGACAGCGTAGAGTTGCCAGTCGGTCGCGGCGAGCGATTGCGCGATCCGGCCCGTCACGGCGCGCAGCCACGGCAGCGTGGCGTAGCCGTCAAGGATGTTGGCCGAGCCGCGCACGGGCGCATCGCCATGCGCGGACGGGAAGAGCGCCATGGGCGACATCTGGCCAGGCGTGCCAGCGGACGAGACGGGGAAGGCGGCACGCGCGATGACGCGCGCCCAGTCACGCAGCGAACGAGCCATGATCGGACTCCTGACTCGGCCCGGCGGGGCCGATGACGAAAGCCGGCTGCGCCAGGCGCAACCGGGCCAGCACGGCGGCATCCTGCTCGCACCCGAGCGCGCGATAGCCGGCGCGACGAGCGGCCGACAGGCCCGAGCCCGTGCCGCAGAACGGGTCGAACACAAGGCCGGGCGGCGTGCCTGGCGTGAGGGCGAGCAGGGCCGCCCAGAACGCCTCGGGCGAGTCCTGGCCGGAACGGTGGAGCGCCCGCACAGCCGGCGAAGGCGCGGCGCGAAGCGGCGGGCCGACGTGGAGCAGGCACACGTCCGGCACGCCCGTGGGCCATACGCCAAGCGCAGCGCGAGCCGGCACGAGCGCCCGGTAGAACGGCACATACAGGCGGTGCGTCGTGATCCAGACGGCGCGGGTCGTGCGGCGCAGCACGAACGGAAACCACTGGGCGAGGAACGTGTAGACGGGATACAGCGTCTCGGGCGGGCCGAGCGTGCCATGCTCGCGCTCAAGGCGCTGGAGGGCCGTGAACCACGGGTAGGGCGGGTCGCTGATCGTGAGGTCCACGAGGTCGAGGCGTGGCAGGATCGTGCGGACATCGGCGGCCAGCACGTAGGCCGGCGCGCCGGCCGGCACGAGCGGCGGCGTGGCCACGCACGCGCCGGTCACGACACGCCTCCCGGCCAGTACAGGCCATCGCGCTGGATGGCGGCGCGCACCACATCGCCGGGCGCCTCCGGCTCAGCCTCAGCCGCCTGGGCCGCCGCCGCCTGCCGGCCCCGCACAAAGAGCGTGGTCAGGCTATACACGAGCGCGTCGAGCCTGTCCGGCGAGGCCAGCCCAGGCACCCACTCGGCCATCTGCCGCTCCAGTTTGTCGAACGTGCCGGGCGGCCCGACGTGTGCCACGCGGCCCTGCTCGTACAGCGCCGCCACGGGCTCGGCCCGCAGATACTTCCCGCGTGTCGCCGTAATGGTCTGCACCCGCACGAACGTGCCGCGCGCCCGCGCCGCCAGTTGCAGCGTGTGCCGCACCATGTCACCGCCGTTGTTGACCTCGGCCACGAGATGATCCGTCTCGAACGCCTCGGCACAGTCCAGCGCGCGGTCGGCCCAGCCCTGCGGCGAGTAGCGCCCAGAGGCGTCGTGCAGCACGTAGCCGCAGCCGTCCTCGCCCAGCCCAGCCACGACGATGCCCGTCTCGTCCGACTCGGCCGTGGCCGTGACGGCCGGGTCGATAGCCACCACGACCTGCTGGAGCGGCGGCGCGGCCGGGACGTGCCGGAACCGCTCGTACGTCCAGAGCGCGCCGGGCGTATCTTCGAGCAGTTCGCCCATCAGTTCCTGCCGGCCGAGCCGCGTGCCTTCGTAGAGGCGCAGCACCTGCTCGCGGAACGTCGGCGCGAGGTTGGCCAGGTTTTCGTACGTCGTGCCGCGCGTGACGACGGTTTTCGGGTCGGCCATAATGCGGCGCAAGAGCGGGATCGGGAGCGGTGTGGTCGTCACGACACAGCGCGGCGACAGGCCCGCGCGCAGGCCGAGCATCAGGTTGTTCCACACGTCCGAGGGGTACTGAAACTTTGGCAACTCGTCGCACCAGGCGTGCGAGTGCGCCGGGCCGCGTAAACTGTTCGGCTCCTCGCCCGAGTAGACGTGCGCCACGGCACCCGTGTGGAACCGGATCGCCCCACGCGATGGCAGGTAGACCGGCCGCTGTGCGGGCGGAAACACGTCGAGCAGCCCGGACTTGAGCGGATTGGCGATCATCACGTCCCGCACCTCGGCCGGCGTCTTGCCGACCAGAGCGATATGCTCCTGGCCCGTGCCGGCCAGCACCCACTCACGCACGGCCTCGGCCCCGGCGCGCGACTTCCCCGTGCCGCGCCCGCCCATAAAGAGCCACACGAGCCAGTCGCCCACGGGCTGCCGCTGACTCGCGCGCGCCCAGAATGGCCAGTCGTAGATCAGCGCGTCGGCCTCGGCCGGCGTCAGCGTCTCGAGCCAGGCGTCCAGTTCAGCCCGTGGACGCGCCCGCAGGGCTGTGGCCGTGACCATTTCCTCCCGCCTCCCCAAGCTTCGGCGCGACCGGCGTGATGTCCAGCACGGGCATCTGCGCGCCCGCGCCGTCGCCGCCGAACAGCCGGAGCAACTTCTCGCGCACGCGCAGGCGCGCCGCCTCGGCCGTATCCACCTCGGCCACGACGGCCGCCATCTGCACCTGCTGCGGCGCGTCGTAGCCCAGCATCTTGGCGCGGCGCTCCAGGATCTTCACGCCGTTCGTGATCGCGCCAATCCGGCCATCCCGAATCTGCGGCGCAAGGGCCAGCAGCATGGCGTCAAGCCGTTCGAGGTCGAGCCGGCGCGCTTCCTCGGCCGACTCCTGCGTGCGGGCGATCAGGCGGCGCAGCACCTTCCGCACGTCCTTGTGCGCCGTGTCGTGCGAGACGCCGAGTTCGCGCCCGATGCGGCGATAGCCCGCGCCGGCCTTCCGCAGCTCAAACGCCTTCGCGCGCCGCTCCTCGTTCCGCTCCGTGCGGCCGACAATCTCGGAGTACGGCTCCCGCTCCAGCGCCGTCGACATCAGGCGTCCACCTTCACCGCCTGCTGGCCGGTGAACTGCTGCCAGCGGTCGATTGCGACCTGGACATAGCGCGGCTCGATCTCGATGGCATAGCAGCGACGGTGGAGCTGCTCGGCAGCGATGATGGTCGTGCCGCTACCGCTGAAAGGCTCGTACACCTCGTCGCACTGGTGATTGCGAATGGGCCGCGCCATGCACTCGACTGGCTTCTGGGTGGAATGCCCGCCTTCGACGTTCTTGTCGAGGTTGATCTCCCACAGCGTGGTCTGTGTGCGGTCATCGGTGCGCTTCGCAGCCTTGCCGTGGCGTACTGCGTACCAGCACGGCTCGTGTCGAACGTGGTAATCACCGCGCCCAATCGGGAAATTCGACTTCGCCCAGATGATCTGCATCCGTAACGCGAACCCCGAGTCTTGGAGCGCCTTGGCGTGAACAAGACTCGTGGCACCCGCCGGGTGCCACGAGTAAATCACGTCGCACGGCGTGAGCGCCCAAGTGGCCGACCAATCCGAGCGATCATCGTTGGTCACCTCGCCTACGCGGCGAGCCGCGTAGGCGAGGTGACCGGCTTCCGCTGCGCGGGTGCGCCACGCAGGGTCGTAGTTCACGCCATACGGCGGGTCGGTGACGCACAGGAACGGCACGGCGCCATTGAGCACCCGCTGCACGTCCTCGGCGTTGGTGCTGTCGCCGCACAGCATCCGGTGCTGGCCCAGCGCGAACAGGTCGCCGCGCTGGATGTCGGTGGGCCGCGCCTCTGGCACCGCGTCTGGATCGGTCAGGCCGGCCTGTGACTCCGTGCCGAGTAGCGCCGCCAGTTCGTCCTGCTCCCAGAGCCGCGACAGATCCACGCCGTCGTCTTGTAAGCGCCGGATCACCGCTACGTCCCAATCCAGATCGGCCTGAGCGATCCGGTTCGCGCCCACGATAATCCGCCGCGCCCGCGGATCACGCGCGTCGGGAATGTCGTCCCGCACGGCGATGATCGGCCGCGTGCCGTCGTGATGCACCACAATCGGATCGGACGGCAGCGCGTGCGCGACCGTCTCGAGCCGGGCGTTGCCGTCGAGCATCGTGCCATCGGCCGCCGCCGTCATCGGCGCGACATAGCCGTCCTGCTGGATCGCGTCCTCCAGTAACTTGAGGCCGCGCGGCGTGTGCTTGTTCGGGTTCTCGCCGTCCGGCAGCGGCCGGAACGTGTTGAGCGTAGCGGGTTTACTCGCCGTGGGTCGTCGTGTCGCCATGTAGTCAGCGCCCTGTCGTGTCAGCGTATTGACGCGCTGCCCGCACCAGCGCGGCGGTGCTGGTGTCCGGGCCGACGACCCGTACCCATTCTCGCACACGCTGCAAGTCCTCGGCGGTGTCCACGCTGAGGTCGGGCCAGTCCTGCCAGTCGCCGTGCGGGTTCAGCACGACGACGGCGAGCCGGTTCCGCCACAGCCAGCGCGTGACGTGCTGGCGGTCGAGCGGCCAAACGGGCTGCTTGTCCATCCAGCGCAGGTCAGACACGGTAAACGCCTCCGCGTCGAGACCATCCGGCCAGCCTGAGCACGTCGTCGCGGCCGTGGCGAAGGCGTAGTACCCCTCGCTCGGCACGACATGGCGCTGGTAGTCCAGCACCAGTGCGCCTACCTCGGGACACCACAGCGGGCAGTCGCCGGTCACGCGCAGGATGAAGTCGCGTGCCTTGGCCTTCTCAGGCAGCGCGGCCACGCACGCGCCGAGCACGTCGAAGGCGGCCACGGCGCCGTCTGGGGTGTAGGCGACTGGCACGGTCTGTGTCGGCGCGAGCCGGACGGACAGGCCCGCCACGGCCGCGCCGAGGTCGGCCGCGTCTGACGGCGGGCAGACGAGTACGACCTCATCCAGGCCGGGCGTGGCGAGGACGCGCCGGGCGACGTGGCGGATCAGCGGCTCGCCGCAGATGTCGGCCAGCGCCTTGCGCGGCAGGCGGCGCGAGCTGAGACGGACTTGGATCATCGCTATCGTTGCCATCGTGTTACTCCTCGCCCTGCCAGGCCCCGCCGCGCCCGGCCTCGCCATGCCTCGTTCCTTGCCTCGCCGCGCCCGGCCTGGCCGCGCCTTGCCGTGCCCGGCCTCGCCATGCCTCGTTCCATGCCCTGCCTCGCCTTGCCGCGCCGTGCCTTGCCGTGCCTGGCCACGTTCCTCGCGCTCATCGCACCCGCACCCACCATCGCTCGCCGCCCAGCCCGCGCTTGAACTGCGCAATCCCGCGCGCCTTCTCGTCGTCACCGTCCTGCGCCTCCCAGCCCAGCTCGAACCAGCGGTCGCCCAGGCTGGCGAGCCGCGCCTGTGCCGTCCACAACAGCCGGTGCGCCACGCCCGCCTGTAACGCCCGCCCATGCCCGTAGTAGGCCCAGCCACGCTCGCGGTAGATCCCGACCGCGCCGACGACATCGCCGACATGATCGAGCGCACCGAGCACCCACAGCCGCCCGTCCACGACCAGCCGCTGCAGGCACGGCCATGCCGCCGCAGGCAGTTGCGGCAAGTCCGGCCGCAGCCGATACAGTTCGGCCAGCGCCGCAACCGGCACGAGCTGCACCGTCGTGCGCTCCTCCGCCCGGTGGATCAGCGCGTGGTAGCTGCGCCGCACGTCCCGCCACCGCTCCGCCTCGGGCCGGGCCAGATCCACGACGCGCGTGTAGAACCCGTCGCCCGCCGTTCCCTCTGGCCCGACCGGCACGGGCTGCCCGCGCCAGCGGAGCGCCGGGTCGGCCGCCTGCGCCGCGTGCATGGCCGCGTGCGCCTCGAACAGGCCGAACGGCGTCCAGAGCGGCACGGGCTGCGGGTCGTGCGAATCGGCCGGCTGGATGGCCGGCACGACGGCGTGAAGGCCGCCCAGCGCGTCCACGACGGCCACAGAGGCGTCCGTGCGGCCAAGGGCGAGGTAGTCCAGCCAGGCGCTGCGCTGCCACACCCAGCCGGCCGGGTGCGCCGCCACGAAGGCGTCCCATCCGTCCGGGTCAACGGCGGCGCGCGGCACGACGGCCATCAGTCACGCCCTCCCCACTGCGGACGAGCGCCGCGCCGCTCGCACCAGCGCCGAAACGTCCGCATCTCGGTATGCTCCAAGTCCGGCTTCCGCATCTCATACCCGCCGTGGACGTGTCGCCCTGGTACCTCGCCCGTGTCCGTCAGGCGCTGCCGTTGCGCCCAGAGCAGGCGGTCGAGGTCGTCCCACTCGCAGGAACACAGGGTCGGCATGGTCAGGCCTGTCCTGCGCGCACCTTGAACCGCGCCATCTCGGACTCGTCCACCGGCACGTCGGCGATCAGCCGGTCGGCCACGCGCACGCCCTCGGCGTAGCGGCGCAGGTCCGTCTCGTCCAGCGCCGTCTGGTAGTCCGGGTTCTCCGGCCGCGTGTCGTCGAGCCGGACATGGACTTCGATCACGCTGGCACCGGCCGCCACGGCGCACGCGCCCGTCCAGACGTTCCGCGTGTGGTCGGAATAGCCGGCGTAGTAGCCCGGCCATGAGTCTTCCGCTTGCACGTTGCTTACAAAGAGTCGAGCCAGCGCCCCGTCGAGCGGCGCGGGATAGGCCGAGACGCACGCCAACACGAGCGCCCGGTCGCTCGCCTTCCGGCGCCCGCGCGGCAAGCGCCACGGCAGGATGCCCGGCGTCATGCCTTCCGAGACGATCACCGGCTTGCCCGTGGCCAGGCAAGCGTCGAGCAGCGCCGTGTCCTCGTTCTCGAAGCTCGCCACCTTGAGCCGGTCGACGTGCGGCGCGACGACTGGCACGTCCTCGGGCAGGTAGACCGTGCAGACCGCCTCCACGCCCTCGGCATGGCACAACGCACGGAAGCGCGGCAGCCAGTCGGCCGGGATGGCGTAGCGCCGATACACGTCCCGGTAGCACGGCGTAGCGCGGCGCCGGTCGGCTAGCCGGTCCGCGTCCGACCAGTACTGGAGCTTGCACGCCGAGAAGCTCGCCGCGGCGCACGCCCGCACGAGCCGCACAACCTTGCCCCAGTCGCCGTCATGACAGGAACCCAACTCGGCCAGCAGGTAGGTGCGAGGCGTCACGATCATCGTGCCAGCCTCGCGTCTATCAGTTCTTGCCGGATCGCCTCCAGCGTGTCCGCGATGCGCTCGAGGAGCGCGGTGTAGTCCGGCGCGGGCGGATTCACGTAGCCCGCTGGCGGGTAGGGCGTGCCGCGGACAACCGGCGGCGGCGTGGCGCCCGCCGCACACCCGCTGCCGTAGCCGCAGTTCGGGCAGATCATGCAGGTCGCCTCAACCTCCTTGCTCCCACACCGCCAGCAGGTGATCATCGCTCCCCCTCCCGTGTCCCGCCGCCTACCACCGGCGCGTCACCGGGCCGGGACAGGGCGGCACGGGCGGCTCGGTGCCATTCACAGCGCGTGCAGTCGTGCGGGTTGTGATCCCGCGCACACCGCTCCATCAGCACGCCCGCCGTCTCCACCAGCGCCCTCAGTTGCTCCACGAATTCGCGCAACTGGGCACGCTCGGAGGCAAGGCGTTCGGCCTCCTCCTCGGCTGACTTCATTTGCTTCCAGATGGCGTCACGATCTGCCGCCAATTCCCGCAGCCGCTCCACTTCGGCCCTCGCGCGATCCATCTCTGCCTCGGACTGCTCTAAGCGATCCATCCACTTTCCAGCCAATTCGATATAGCCGTTACGAGACTCAGTAAGTTCCGCGTTTTCGCGCAACAGATCGATGGCCCGCTGCTTCGTGCCAGTCGCGTCCCCACACGTCGGACACATCGGCTCGGCGCACTCATAGCAGCGGCGGCAGGACGGGCACACCGTGGGGTAGATTTCGGAGTGGCTATCGGGTTCTAGCCCGCACTTCTGGCACGCCATGCGCTTACTGAGTTCGGCGCCCTGCCACCCAGTCAGCGCCCTCAGCTTCTCTACCTCGTCAGCCAGATCCCCGGCATTCTCAATCAGCACAACGACGGCCCGGTTGTAGTCGTCGGTTCTCATTCCGCGCTCACTAGGCTCCAACGCCCGCAGCGCCTCGCGCACAACAGCGATAATGGTCGTCATTTCTTCGCCTCCAACATGGTCCGGGCGTCCGCCAACACCAAGCAACGAGCACACGGGTGACCATGGCACACATGCACGTCCGTCCACACCATCGCCCCGAGCAGCCCCCTCAACCGCTCCACCTCGTCGAGCAGGGTTGGGGCGGCGTTATACAGCGATGCGATGTCAGCGCAAGCCGCCCGACCATACCCATCGTCGTACATGTCTGATTCACTGAGCGGCCACCACTTCAGCGCCGCACGCAGCGGTGCAAGGTCAGTCATCGTTCGCTCCGCTCACAAAGCCGGACGTGCCAGCCAGAATCAGCACGGCCAGTCCTGCCACGAACCCCACGTCACAGATCACCAGGATGGTCGCCGCCGCCAGCATCGTGAGGAAGGCTATGATGCGGTTCACTTC
>QXGG01062012.1_pt1 | contig 25757 bp, 25 predicted proteins | sample 1982491 | NCBI WGS metagenome assembly QXGG01 (sample SAMN09924614, study PRJNA488089) | Wastewater metagenome, whole genome shotgun sequencing project. | isolation source: South African research farm wastewater | place: South Africa: Irene, Agricultural Research Council, Animal Production... | reverse complement strand
TCAAAGACCAAGTCCGACAACATCTGGTGCGCCAAGGACCAGGGCAAGGCATGGACCGACTGGGTGGTGAGCGGGAAGGAGCCGGCGGGTTCCAGTTGTGACACTGGCGCGATCGCCCGTAACGTGGAGCTCGGCCAGAGCTTGCGGATCAACGGTACGCCGACGATCTTCCTTGCCGATGGCTCGCGCATCGGTGGTTACGTGCCACGCGCCGAGCTCGAAAAGGCGCTGTCCGCCGTCAAGAAGTGAGGCTTTTCGGCCCATCCTCCCGGGGCCGGGCTGCGTCCGGGGCGGAGGATGGCGGGATCAGCGGGATGATTCTGGCGGGGTGACGCCCTTGGGCAGCAGCACCCACATGCTGCCCTGCTGTCGCATCCTGCCTGCCTCGCGGCCAGCCTCGGCGCCGAAGCCCCAGAAGAAGTCTGCGCGCACGACCCCCTTGATGGCGCCGCCCGTGTCCTGCGCGAGCATGAGGCGCTGCAGCGGCGTTGAGCTCAGCGGATGGGTCGTCGACAGGAATACCGGCGCCCCCAGCGGCACATGGCGCGGATCGACGGCGATGCTGCGCCCGGCGCTCAGGGGCACACCCAGCGCACCGACCGGGCCTGTGTTCGATGCGGGCAGCTCGCGGAAGAACACATAGCTCGGGTTCGCGTTCAGCAGTTCATTCAGGCGATGCGGGTTGGCTTCGGCCCAGCGCTTGATGCCGTCCATCGACGCCTGCTCCAGCGGCAGTTCGCCCTGCGCCACCAGCCAGCGCCCGATCGACTGGTAGGGGTGGCCGTTCTGGTCCGCATAGCCGATGCGCACGGTCTTGCCGTCCGCCAACTGGACGCGGCCAGAGCCCTGTACCTGGAGGAAGAACAGTTCGATCGGGTCATCGGCCCATAGCAGCACCGGGGCTTGGGCCTGCTCGGCGTGTTCCCCGAACTGTGCCCGGTTCCAGTAAGGGAGCACCTTGTTTCCGACCACGCGGCCCCGCAGGCGCAGGCTCTTCAGTTCGGGATATACGTCACCGAGTTCGATCGTCAGCATGTCCTTCGGCACGCCGTGGATCGGCCAGGCGCTGCGCGCGCTGCGGGTCCGGCTGCCGCGGATCAGCGGCTCGTAGTAGCCCGTGACCAGGCCTTGCGTGCTGCCGTCGGCATTGGTCAGTTGCCAAGGGGTGAAATTAGCTTCGAAGAATTGCCGCGCCTCGGCGGTCGAGGGAGCGGCACCCAGCAAGCCGGCGCGGTCGCATACCGGCTTCCAGGCCGCCTGACGGGATAGCGTGGAGCACGAAGTGCGCAGCGCCGGCCAGGCCTGGGCGGGGTCGTCCTGCAGCCAGCCATCGATGGCTCGCCAGGTGCTTGCCTGCAGCGGCGGGGCGGCAGGGGGGGCGGCAGCCTGCCCGGGCTGCCCGGGGCAGGCTGGGCAGGCGGGACAAGCTTGGGCCGCGGCACAACTGGCATCAGCGTCAAGTTTCGGTGCCCCCGGCGGATGCGCGCAAGCGCCGGCGAGCAGGCCGAGCAGCAGTGTGACGACGTAGTGGCGAATGCGGAGGCGGATCATCGGGGGCATCGGTTGAACTCAGGTGGCTTTGCCGCCAGTATACCGGTCCCCCGCGCGCTGCCGGACCACGCCGGGCGTTGCGTTTTCCTGAACGCACGCATCACGGTGGGGTGTCCGCGCCTGCGGCCCGAACTGCGCAGCCCGCGATCGGCGGGACAGGGCCAACGATGAGGACACCGAACACCGCCATGACGACCGAACTTGCCGATCTGCTCAGCCGCGCCGAACGCGTACTCGAGCGCCTGGAATCGTTCCTGCCGGGCCCGGCTTCCAGCCCCGACTGGGATGCTGCGCTTGCCTTTCGCTGGCAGCGCCGACATGGACGCGCTGCGCTGAAGCCGGTGCGTGCTCCGCATCGGATCACGCTTGCCGACATCCAGGACGTGGATGACCAGAAGGCGCGCATCGATCGCAACACCCGCCAGTTCCTGGCCGGCCGGCGTGCCAACAACGTGCTGCTCACCGGCGCGCGCGGCACCGGCAAGTCCTCGCTGGTGAAGGCCCTGCTCAACGAATACGCTGCGCAGGGCCTGCGCCTGATCGAGGTGGACAAGACCGATCTGGTCGATCTGCCCGAGATCGTCGAACTGGTCGCCGAGCGCGCAGAGCGCTTCATCCTGTTCTGCGACGATCTGTCGTTCGAGGAAGGCGAGGATGCCTACAAGGCCTTGAAGAGCGTGCTCGATGGTTCGGTGTCGGCCATGTCCGACAACGTGCTGATCTACGCCACCTCGAATCGTCGCCACCTGATGCCCGAGTACCACGACGAGAACCTGCAGACGCGACACGTCGATGGCGAACTCCACCCCGGCGAGGCGGTGGAGGAGAAGATCTCGCTGTCGGAGCGCTTCGGCTTGTGGATCTCGTTCTACCCGTTCAGCCAGGACGAGTACCTCGACATCGTCGCCCACTGGCTGCGCAACTTCGGCGCCAGCGCGGACGAGATCGTGGCCGCGCGCCAGGATGCGCTGCAGTGGGCGCTGATGCGCGGCTCGCGCTCCGGGCGCGTCGCCTGGCAGTTCGCACGCGACCATGCCGGTCGGCTCGAGGACGACAAGGCATGACGCGCAAGCTCGTCGATGTGTCCGCGGGTGTGCTGCTGCGCCCGGACGGATGCTACCTGCTCGGTCAGCGCGCGCAGGACACGGTGTATGCCGGCTACTGGGAGTTTCCCGGCGGCAAGGTCGAGCCCGGCGAAACGCCCGCGCAGGCCCTGTGTCGCGAGCTCGACGAGGAACTCGGTATTCGGGTTACCCACTTGCGGCCGTGGTTGCGCCGCGAGCACCTGTACGAGCATGCGCATGTACGCCTGCATTTCTTCGAGGTCGCCGGGTGGGAGGGGGGACTCGATGATCGCGTGCACAGCGCCCTGGCGTGGGTGCAGCCCGATGGCCCGACCCGCGCGCCCATGTTGCCGGCGAACGGCCCGATCCTGAAGGCGTTGCGCCTGCCGCGCACGATGGGCATCACGCATGCCGCGGAGTTGGGCGTGGATGGCCAGCTCGCTGCGCTCGATGACGCACTCGCGCACGGGCTGCGCCTGGTGCAGGTGCGTGAGGCTCCCGCAAAACGTGAGCTTCTCGCGCGCGAGGTGCAGGCCCGCATGCGAGCGCATCGCGGGCTGATGCTGATCAATGGCGATCTCGCCCTGGCTCGACGCCTGGGCGCCGACGGCGTGCACCTGCCCGCGCACATGCTGATGGCGGCGCAGGACCGCGCGGATTTCGAATGGGTGGGCGCATCGTGCCACTCGCGCGCCGAGCTCGAGCATGCCGCAACCCTCGGTCTCGATTACGCCCTGCTCGGGCCGGTGCAGCCGACCTTGACCCACCCCGGCCAGCCGGCGCTGGGCTGGCCGGCGTTTGAACGTCTCGTGGAAGGCCTGCCGATGCCGGTGTTTGCGCTCGGCGGCCTGGCGCCGGCCGACATGGCGCGCGCCCGCGATGCCGGAGCGCACGGCATTGCGGCAATTCGTGGGTTGTGGGAGCAGGCGCGGACGTAGCGGAGCCGAACGGGTTCCGTCAGGCTGCGTCGCGCGGGTGAGCGTCCCGGCTCAGGCGCCGCTTGCGCCTGCAGCGCTTCAGCGCCGCCGGCCCTCGCCGAGGCCGGGAGGCTGGAAGTCGACGTCGTCCAGTGGCGCGTCGGGCGGTGAGCTCGGAACGCGATAGTCCTCCGATGCCCAGGCGCCGAGGTCGATCTGCCGGCAACGCGCCGAGCAGAACGGCCGCCAGGTGCTTTCCGGCTGCCACGGCACCGGTTTGCCGCAGCTCGGGCAGTTCACGACACGTACCTTTTCGCTCATGCCTGCCTCACAGACTGCAGAACGTGAGCTCGAATGCGACATCGCGCTCGGCCAGGCGAGGGCGGGCGATGGTCTCCGGCAGCATGAAGCGCACGTTGAGCGCGTACTTGTTGGCGCTGATCTCGGGCACCACCGTTTCGGCGCGCGCCAGGCGTACGCGCAGCATCTGCGCCGTGCGCCCCGCCATCGTCAACTGGAACGCGCCGCTGCGCGCCAGTTGAGGTTCTGGCCGACCGCTGGCGCGCAGCAGGCGCAGCACGATCTCGAGGCCGTCGCGGATCGGCGCCATCGGACGGATCCAGCCATCGAGGTCGCGCCGGCGGACCTCCGGGTCGCGATTGAGCCAGTAGTGGTAGGACGGCAGATCGAACTGGCACACACCGCCCGGGATCGCCGCCCGGCTGCGGATGCTCATCAGCCATTCGTTCTCGCGCAGGTATTGCCCGATCTTGCCCGCCATCGCCAGCAGCCCGGTCGAGGCCTGCTCGATCTCGTAGAGCGCGCCGGCAAGGGCCTCCTCGGAGATCTCGGGGTTGTTGCGGAAGGACATCAGGATCTGGCGCTGGCGCTCGAGTTCCTGCACCAGGTCCACCTTGAGGTCGGCGCGGCTGGCAACCTCGAGCGTCTCGAAGGTGGTCAGCAGTGCGACGTGGTGGTCCTGCGGCGCGGCGCCGGCGGTGAAGTGGGCGATCTTGAGGAAAAGGTCCTCCAGACGCAGCAGGGTGCGGATGCGCTCGTTGAGAGGATATTCGTAGCTAATCACCGCACAGGATCCGCAAGTATCGCGCCTTTTTTAATCGCGTCGATGATAGCACAGGCCCTCGCCCCACCATGCCCGCGGGGCTCACCCGAGGTCATGGTGGGGCGCTCAGTTCGCGGTTGCGCCGGGCGCCGCCAGGTAGGCCGCATGCAGGCGTTCGACCTGGGCTTCGAGTTCGGCAAGGGTGCCGCTGTTGTCGATCACGTCGTCGGCCGCAGCCAGGCGCTGTTCGCGACTCGCCTGGGCGGCCATGATGGCGCGGATCTGTTCTTCGGGGAGTGCGTTGCGCTGGCGTACGCGCGCGATCTGCAAGGCTTCAGGACAGTCCACCACGCAGATGCGATCGCAGCGCTCGCGATAGGTCCCCGACTCGATAAGGAGCGGCACGGCCAGGATCACGTACGGGCCGGGTGCATCCCGACACTGGCGGGCGCTCTCGTCGCGGATCATCGGGTGCAGGATCGCTTCGAGCTGGCGCCGCGCCTGCGGCCGTTCGAAGGCAAGAGCGCGCATCGCCGCGCGGTCGAGACTGCCGTCCGCTGCGATCATGCCGCCGCCGAAAGCCTCGCGAATGGCCTCGATCGCGGCGCCGCCGGGTGCGGTGAGCGCGTGCGCGATGAGGTCGGTATCGACCACGCTGGCGCCAAGCGCGGCGAAATGCGCGGTCGCTGCGCTCTTGCCGCTGCCGATGCCGCCGGTGAGGCCGACGATGTAAGGGCGCGTGGCTTGCATGTGATGGCTTCCGGTGGGTCAGCGTGGCGCGCAGGCCTGGCGCCGGCCGCGCAGGCCGGGCGCTGCGGACTCGACCGTGCGCAACTCCCTGGCCGGTATGCTGGCCTGGATGCGATAGGTGGTGGTGGTGCGCGGCTCGATGCCGGCGTTGGTGACGCCGCGGTCACGCAACTGCCCGAGCAGCACGCGCGCGCGCGCCTCGGTCTTGAACACGCCGAGCGACACCGCGTGCTGCGTCGGGCCCGCTTCCTGGACGATGAAGGTGTCGGTGACGCCGAGCAGGTTGAGCTCGACGACGCGGCGTTCGGCATCGGTCCGGCTGCGCTGCGGCGGGATTCGCACCCACCACGAGTCGGGTGTTTCGGTGCGTGTGCGGATGGGGGTGGCGCCGATGCGGCGCAGACGCTGGCTGAGGCGGTCGGCCTGATCGGGCGTCAGGTTTGCCCACGCGTGGCAGACCGCGGGCGGCGTGGTGTCGGCCGCCGGGGGCGGCGGCGCCACCTCGGCTGCAGGTTCGGTGCCGGCGGCCGGCGAGGCGTCGCCCGCCTCGGCCTCCCCGGGGGCGCGGCCCGCGTCGGCGGCCGATTGCATCGGTGCTTCGGGACGCTCCGGGGCGATCGTGTCATCGCCGCTGGCCACGGGGGCGACTGCGACGCTGTTCTCGTCGGGCACGGGATCGGCATTGCTGCCCAGTGTGGCGTTCGGTGCGGGCTCGCCAGCGGCAGGCGCGGAAGCGGCGGCCTCAGGGCTCGAAGGCTCGGAGGCAGTGGCTTCGGGAACAGTGGCGCCCGGCAGGGGCACGCCTGCGGGCGGCAAGGCGAGTGCCGTCGCTTCGGGCACGGGCAGCGTGGCCGCGAGCCCCTGGCCGGCCGCATCCGGCATGGCCGGCGGCGGCGCGACCTCGCGTGCAAGCCGGATGCGCTCGGGATTGAGCTGCGATGCGATGCGCCCCGGCTCCCCTGCCGGCGGCGCGCTCCCCAGCCAGCCGCGCAGCGCGGAGAAGGCGAGGGCGTTGAGCACCAGGAGCAGGATGATCAGGAAGCGCAAGGTCGTCATGCGTCGAGCTTAGTCCATCGATGGGTGCGACTGTAGTCCGGCACGCCCCGCCGCGGTGCATCCCCGGTCGGCAGGGCGCGCCTCGGTCCTCAGCCGACCTTGGGCAGATGCGCCAGCGAGGCAGCCACCGCGTCGGCCGGATAGTCGTAGTTTTCCAGCTTGCCCGAGAAATAGCGCTCGTAGGAGCTCATGTCGAAGTGGCCATGGCCGGTGAGGTTGAAGAGGATGGTCTTCGCCTCGCCGCTGGCCTTGCACTTGAGCGCCTCGTCGATCGCCTGGCGGATGGCGTGGCAGGACTCCGGCGCCGGGATGATGCCTTCCGCGCGTGCGAACTGCACGCCGGCCTCGAAGGTGGCGAGCTGCGGCACCGCGGCGGCCTCGATCAGGCCGGCGTGCAGCAGGTGCGACACCAGCGGCGAGTCGCCGTGATAGCGCAGGCCGCCGGCGTGGATGCCCGGCGGCATGAAGTCGTGGCCGAGCGTATACATCTTCATCAGCGGCGTGAAGCCCGAGGCGTCGCCGTAGTCGTAGGCGTACTCGCCCTTGGTGAGCGTCGGGCACGAGGTGGGTTCCACGGCCACGCAGCGCAGGCCGTCGGCGCGCTTGTCGCCCGCAGCCTTGTCGGCGAGGAAGGGGAAGGCGATGCCGGCGAAGCTGGAGCCGCCGCCGCAGGGCCCGATCACCACGTCGGGGTAGAGGCCGACCTTGTCGAACTGCTTCTTGGCTTCCAGGCCGATGATGCTCTGGTGCAGCACGACGTGGTTCAGCACCGAGCCGAGGGTGTAGTTGGTATCGGCGCGGCTGGCGGCTTCTTCAACCGCTTCGGAGATCGCGATGCCGAGCGAGCCCTGGTTGTCGGGATCCTCGGCGAGCAGGCGGCGACCGGTCTCGGTGATGTTCGACGGGCTGGCGAACACCTCCGCGCCCCAGGTCTGCATCATCAGCCGGCGATAGGGTTTCTGGTCATAGCTGACCTTGACCATGTACACGCGCACGTCGAGCCCGAACATTTGCCCGGCGAAGGCGATCGAAGAGCCCCACTGGCCGGCGCCGGTCTCGGTGGTCAGGCGCTTGATGCCCGCCTGCTTGTTGTAGAAGGCCTGCGGCACCGCCGAGTTGGGCTTGTGCGAGCCCGCCGGCGATACGCCCTCGTACTTGAAGAAGATCTTCGCCGGGGTGCCGAGCGCCTGCTCCAGGCGCACCGCGCGCACCAGCGGGCTGGGCCGCCACAGGCGGTAGATCTCGCGCACTTCCTCGGGGATGGCGATCCAGCGCTGGGTGCTCATCTCCTGCTCGAGAATGGCGCCAGGGAAGATCGCGCCCATCTGTTCCGGCGTCGCCGGCTTGCCGTCGGGGCCGAGCGGGGGGGCGAGCGGGCTCGGCAGGTCGGCGGCGACGTTGTACCAGTGGGTGGGAATGTCGGCGGCGTTGAGCAGGATACGGGTGGCTTCCATGGTCTTGTCTCCCTTTATGGATGTTTCTAGGTCATGCGGCGGCGAGCCCGGCAACTGCGCCGAGGCCGCTCAGCACCAGGTTTTCCACCCGGCGCACTGGAATCTGGAGGAGGCCGGCGAAGCTGTCTGCCGCCCCGCCGCCGAGCAGGCACAGCGCGTCCGGCGCGTGGGCGATCTGGGCGAACATGCGCTCGACGGCGCCGGCCTGTGCCTGCAGGCAACCGGAGTGGATCGCGTCCACCGTGCACCGCGGCTGCAGCGCAAAGCGGCCGTCGGCGAGCGGCAGTTGCGCGGTGCCGCGGGCGAGCGCCTGCTGCATCAGCGCGACGCCGGGCAGGATCAGGCCGCCGAGGAAGTCACCCGTGGCGGACAGCAGATCCACCGTGGTCGCGGTGCCGGCCATGACCACCACGCAGGCGTGCGGGTGGAGGGCGCGGGCGCCGATCGCCGCGGCCCAGCGGTCGGCACCGAGCTGGGAGGGGTTTTCGTAGAGATTGCGCACGCCGGCGCAGGCCGCGGTGGATGTCAGCCATTCGAGGCTCAGGCCGGCGCAGGCCTCGGCGATGCGCGCGGCGACGGTCGCGCCCGCGACGTTGCAGCCGAAGGCGCGCTGCAGCCCGGGATGGCGTGCGCGCACATCGGCCAGCGCGTTCGGGAGGGCGTCGAGCGTGTCGTGCGCGAACGCGCCCTCGGCCCGCGCCTGGAGCGGCGCGCAAGCCGCCACCACTCGCCACTTGATGCGCGTGTTGCCGGCGTCGATGAGCAGGATCACGCGGCGTCTCCGGTGAGCGGGCGCAAGGACACGTCTCCGGCCAGGATGCGCTGCATGCCGGTGTCGGTGCGCAGCAGCAGTGCACCGTCGTCGTCCACGCCGGCGCAGATGCCGGTGCGGATGTCATCGTCGCTGACGATACGCACCGGCAGGTCGGCGAAGGCGTTGCGCTGCTGCCACGCGCCGCGCAGTGCCGGAAAGCCTCCGGCCGCGTAGGTGTCGAACAGGCGGTGCATCTCGGTGAGGATGACGGCGAGCACCGCTGCGGGCGCCGGGGGGGCGGACTCCAGCGCCTGTGCAAGGTCGGTGACGCCGGTCTGGTTCTCGATGCCGTGGCCTTCGGGCAGGCGCAGGTTCAGCCCGATGCCGATCACCGCCGCGGGGGGACGGCCGCGGCTCGGCAGCAGGTCGATGAGGATGCCGGCGAGCTTGTCGCCATGCACCAGCACGTCGTTCGGCCATTTCAACTGCACGCCGTGCACGCCCAGTTGCTCGAGCGCGCGCGCCAGCGCGAGCCCTGCGACCAGCGACAGGCCTGCCGGCGCCGGGGCGCCGGGCGAAAAGCGCCACAGGGTGGAGAAGGTCAGGCTCGCGCCCTCCCAGGACAGCCACTGCCGGCCGCGCCGCCCTCGTCCAGCGCGCTGGCGGTCGGCGACCAGGACATGGATGCGGCCATCATCGGCCGGGGGGGCGTCGACCAGGGCGGTGTTGGTCGAGTCGCACTCGCTCACCCAGTCGAGCGCGAAGTCTCTGGCCAGCGGACCGAGCGCGGCGGCGAGCTCGGCCGTGCGCGTCGCGACGGGCGACAGGGGCGGGGCAGCAGGATCGGGCGATGGTTGCAGCGGCACGAGCGGGAACCGGCGGACGCGTCGAAAACGGCATTATCCGCGATCCCGACCGACGGCACGAGCCCCGCGGCGGGCTCCCTCGGTGCGCCTCTATGCTTCGTCCCCGTCGCCGCCGCGGCCCTCGTCCATGCCCAGGTCCTGGATCTTGCGGCTGATGGTGTTGCGGCCGATGCCGAGCAACTGCGCCGCCTCGATGCGTCGTCCGCCGGTGGCGGCCAGCGCGCGCCGGATCAGCGTGCGCTCGAACTCGCGCGTGAGGCGGTCGAAGACCTCGCCCGGGCTGGCGGCGATCAGGCGGTCGGCCTCAGTCGACAGGCCCTCGATCCAGCTCGTGGGCGACTCCCGCCCGGGCTGGTCGCGCATCTCGGGCGGCAGGTCGGCGACCTCGATGATCTGCGCCGGGGCCATCACCGTGAGCCAGTGGCACAGGTTCTCGAGCTGGCGCACGTTGCCCGGGAAGGGCTGGGTCTGCAGGTATTCCAGGGTCGCTTCCGAGATGCGCTTGCGCTCGACGCCGAGCTCCTGCGCGCTCTTCTGCAGGAAGTGGCGCACCAGCAGCGGGATGTCCTCGTGGCGCTCCCGCAGCGGCGGCAGGCGCAGGCGGATGACGTTGAGGCGGTGGAAGAGGTCTTCGCGGAACAGGCCCTGGCGCACGCGTTCTTCCAGGTCCTGGTGGGTGGCGGCGATCACGCGCACGTTGGCGCGGATCGGCTGCTGGCCGCCGACGCGGTAGAAGTGGCCGTCGGAGAGCACGCGAAGCAACCGCGTCTGCAACTCGGCCGGCATGTCACCGATCTCGTCAAGAAAGAGCGTGCCGCCGTCGGCCTGCTCGAAGCGGCCGCGGCGCTGGGTGGCGGCGCCGGTGAAGGCGCCGCGCTCGTGGCCGAAGAGCTCGGATTCGAGCAGGTCCCGCGGGATGGCCGCGGTGTTGATGGCGATGAAGGGCGCGTCGCGGCGCGGGCTGTGGCGATGCAGGGCGCGCGCGACCAGCTCCTTGCCGCTGCCCGATTCGCCGTTGATCAGCACGGTGGCGTGGGAGTGCGCGAGCCGGCCGATGGCGCGGAAGACCTCCTGCATCGCCGGCGCCTGGCCGAGGATCTCGGGGGCGAGGGTGGCCTCCTCGCTCGCACCGTTCTGGTGCGCGGTCTGTTCGAGCGCGCGCCGCACGAGCGCCACCGCCTGGTCGACGTCGAAGGGCTTGGGCAGGTACTCGAAGGCGCCGCCCTGGAAGGCGGACACCGCGCTGTCCAGGTCCGAGTAAGCGGTCATGATGATGACCGGTAGCTGCGGGTGGCTGGCCTTCACCTTCTGCAGCAGGTCCAGGCCGGATTCGCCGGGCATGCGGATGTCGGACAGCAGCACGGCGGGTGGCTGCGGCGTGCGTTCGAGCTCGGCGAGGGCGTCGCTGGCCGAGCTGAAGCTGGTGTGGTGGATGCCTTCCCGACCGAGGGCTTTTTCCAGCACCCAGCGGATCGAGCGGTCGTCATCGATGATCCAGACGTCGTTCATTTTGTATGCACTATTTTGGTGCGTCATGTCGGCGCGCAAGCCCGGCCGGGGCGGGCGACGGCGCGCTCAGACGCGGTCGGAAATCGGCAGCAGGATCGTGAAACAGGTGCGCCCGGGGCGGCTGTCCACTTCGATCATGCCCTGGTGTTGCTCGATGAAGCTTTGCGCCAGCGACAGGCCCAGCCCGCTGCCGCCATCCCGCCCCGAGACCAGTGGATAGAAGATCCGGTCGCGGATCTCCTCCGGGATGCCGGGGCCGTTGTCGATTACTTGCAATTCCAGTGCCAGCTTGAAGCGGCGCTTGGCGAGCGTGACCTGGCGCGCGATGCGGCTGCGCAGGTGGATCTCGCCGCGGCCGTCGAGCGCCTGCGCGGCGTTGCGCACGATGTTGAGCACGGCCTGGATGAGCTGTTCGCGGTCGGCGGTGATCTCGGGCAGGCTGAGGTCGTAGTCGCGGCGGATGTCGAGCGCGGGGAACTCGGCGAGGATCAGCCGGCGCACGCGCTCGAGCACGTCGTGGATGTTGAGCGCTGCCGGCCGCATCATGCAGTGCGAGCTGAGCAGGCGGTTCATCAGGTCCTGCAGGCGGTCGGCCTCGGCGATGATGACGTCGGTGAATTCGCGCAGTTGCGGGTCGTCGAGCTCGTGCTGCAGCAGTTGCGCCGAGCCGCGGATGCCGCCGAGCGGGTTCTTGATCTCATGCGCCAGGTTGCGGATCAGTTCGCGGTTGGCCTGTTGCTGGTGCAGCAACTGCTCCTCGCGCGCGACCCGGAGCTGGGCGTCGATCGGGCGGAATTCGAGCAGCAGCCGTGCGCCTGCGGTGTCGACCGGCGTCACCGTGCAGTCGAGGCGGATCGGTTCGGCATCAGCGCGGGTGACGGTGAGGTCCTGCCCGGTATAGCTCCAGTTGGTACGCAGCGCGTTGTCGAGCGCGGCGCCCAGTCCTGGCGGCGAGCCGAGCAGGCGCTCGAGCGGGTGGCCGAGCAGCTTGCGCTGGCTCACCGCGAACAGGTTCTCCGCGCCGGGGTTGATGTAGCGGATGACCAGGCGCCCGTCCACGAGGACGACGGCCGACGACAGCAACTCGAGGCCGGCGAAGGGTCCTGTGGCGGTGTGGCTGGGGGGCGTTGGCATGGGCGCGTCCTGGTGGTCTCCAAATCCAGAAGCAAGATGCGCGCCAGGCGCGGGTCATCGCAAGCCGGAGATCTCCCGGCGCAGGGCTTCGATGTTGCGCTTGTGCAGGTCGACCTTGTCCTTGAACGGCTGCAGGCGGTCGAGCACCTTCTGGTAGTTGCGTTCGTCGCCGAGACGCACGGCTTCCTGTTCGGCGAGCGCCTTCTCGGCCGCGGCGAGCGCGCCTTCTTCGGTGGCGAGTTCGCTCTGCAAGACCTGGCGGCGCGCATCGTCGCGGTTGCGCTGGTCGTTCGGGCTTACCCGCGGGAAGGCGCCGGAGGAGCCGGTGCCCGCGGAGGGTTGCGTCGCGGCAGGCGCGGCGGCGGGTCGGCGGGTCGGCGCGGGGATCGAGGACACCGGCTGGTCGCTCTGCAGGCGCACGCAGTTACGCCCCAGTGTGCGGTCGTTGGTGTAGGTCACCCGTCCGTCGCCATCGGTGCACTTGTAGATGTCTGCGTACGCAGGTGCGGCGAGGCCGGTGAGCAGGATCAGTGAGAAGATTCGAATCGCTTGCATGGGCTGGTCCGAGACGCTGGTGATGGCGGCGAATGCACACCGGCGCGCCCTTGTCCTTGCGGAATGAAGCCTGATTAGAACGCAGAAAAAAAGGACGGGCAATGCCCGTCCTTTCCTGGATGCGCAGTAATCCGCGGATTACAGGCTGTAGTACATGTCGAATTCCACCGGGTGGGTGGTGATGCGCATGCGGTCGACCTCTTCCATCTTCAGCGCGATGTAGGCGTCGATGAAGTCGTTCGAGAACACGCCGCCACGGGTCAGGAACTCGCGGTCCTTGTCGAGGTAGTCCAGCGCCTGCTCGAGGCTGGTGCACACGGTCGGGATGAGCGCGTCCTCTTCCGGCGGCAGGTCGTACAGGTTCTTGTCGGCCGGGTCGCCCGGGTGGATCTTGTTCTGGATGCCGTCCAGGCCCGCCATCATCAGCGCGGCGAAGCACAGGTAGGGGTTGGCCAGGGGATCCGGGAAGCGCGCCTCGATGCGGCGGCCCTTCGGGTTGGCGGTGTAGGGGATGCGGATCGAGGCCGAACGGTTGCGCGCCGAGTAGGCGAGCTTGGTCGGGGCTTCGTAGTGCGGCACCAGGCGCTTGTAGGAGTTGGTGCCCGGGTTGGTGATCGCGTTGAGCGCGCGGGCGTGCTTGATGATGCCGCCGATGTAGTACAGCGCGGTCTCCGACAGGCCGGCATAGCCGTTGCCCGCGAACAGGTTCTGGCCGTCCTTCCAGATCGACTGGTGCACGTGCATGCCGGAACCGTTGTCGCCGACGATGGGCTTGGGCATGAAGGTGGCGGTCTTGCCGTACTGGTGGGCGACGTTGTGCACGATGTACTTGAGCACCTGGGTCCAGTCGGCGCGCTGGGTCAGCGTGCTGAACTTGGTGCCGATCTCGCACTGGCCGGCGTTGGCGACTTCGTGGTGATGCACCTCGACCGGCACGCCGCAGGCCTCCAGCGCCAGGCACATGGCGGCGCGCACGTCGTTGAGGCTGTCGACCGGCGGGACCGGGAAGTAGCCGCCCTTCACGCGCGGACGGTGGCCGGTGTTGCCGCCTTCGAACTTGTCGGCGGTGGACCAGGCGGCCTCTTCCGAGATGATCTTGCTATACACGCCGGACATATCGACCGACCACTCGACCGCGTCGAAGATGAAGAATTCGGGCTCGGGGCCGAAGAAGGCGGTGTCGCCGATGCCGGTGCTCTTCAGGTAGGCCTCGGCACGCTTGGCGATGGAGCGCGGGTCGCGATCGTAGCCCTTGCCGTCGGAAGGTTCGATGACGTCGCAGGTGATGACCAGGGTGGTCTCGTCGAAGAACGGGTCGATGTAGGCGGACGAGGGTTCCGGCATCAGCACCATGTCGGAGGCCTGGATGCCCTTCCAGCCGGCGATCGAAGAACCGTCGAAGGGATGGCCGTGCTCGAAGTGTTCCTCTTCGAAGGCGGACACGGGCAGACCGACGTGCTGCTCCTTGCCGCGGGTATCGGTGAAGCGCAGGTCCACGAAGCGGACTTCGTTTTCCTGGATCATCTTCATGACGTCTTGGGCGTTCATTTTCACTCCTGGTGAGATGAGGCGTTGTTGCGTTGAGCGGGTGGTGCAGCGGCCTGCGGTCGATGCGCCGGATTAGGGTGCTGACCCTAAAGCACTAAGCGTGCCAGGTGAGTTCGAAGCTGAAGTTCATTGTGCCACAAGGGCGGATGCCCGAAAGCGGTGCTTATGGCGCCCTGCGTCAGCACCGTTTTGGTGCATTCCCAGATGGTCATGCACCATTAAAGTGCGAGCTCGCTGAACACGCGGATGTTGCGATAGTGGGGGTGGCTTTCGAGCCACTCGCGCTTGCGCGCACGCAAGGCCGACAGTGCGCCCTGGTCGAGGTGCGCGGGGAGGACGATCTCCACTTCGATGCGCTGGCCGAGGTAGTGCAACTGGACGCGCTTCGGCTCGGGCGCGCCGGGGCCGAGCAGCTCGCGCATCTGGGCAAGGATCTCGGCGCGCTCCGGGAGGGGGCCGGGCGGTACCGCCTGCAGTTCGCCGTCATCCTCGGGGTCGATGTGCACCAGGACGTCCTGGACCTCGGGGTGGGCGGAGCGCACGCGCAGGTACACCGTGTCCGAGACCCGATGGCCTTCGGATACCGTGAGCCGTGGATCCACCTGCACGTGCGCATCGCACAGCACGCGGTCGGCCATGCGGCGCGTGCGCATGTCGTGCAGTCCGATCACGCCCGGCGTGGTCTCGATCGTCTGCCGCAGGCGCTGCAGCTCTTCTTCCGGCAACCCGGTGTCGATCAGCTCGCCGACCGATTTCCACGCCAGCTTCACGCCCATGTGCAGGATCAGGAAGCCGACGACGGCCGCGGCCAGCGGCTCGAGGAAGGGATAGCCCGCCAGGCTGCCGCCGATGCCCGCGGCCACCACCAGCGAGGACGCTGCGTCGGAGCGCGCATGCCAGGCGTTGGCTTCCAGCATGGGGGCGCGCAGTCGGCGTGACGCGGCGAGCGTGAAGCGGAACAATCCTTCCTTGGCGACCAGGGTGATCAAAGCCATCACCAGCGCGGCGGGGTGGAGGTCGGGCAGGGCGCTCATGTTCTGCAGGCGCACCCCCGAACTCCACAGAAAGCCGATGCCGACGCCCGACAGCACGGCGCCGAGCACCAGCGTGGTGGCGGTCTCGATGCGGCCGTGGCCATAGGGATGGTCGGTGTCGGCCGGGTCTGCGCCGCGACGTCCGGCGACCAGCACCATCATGTCCGTGACCAGGTCGGACAGCGTATGGGCCGCATCGGCGACCAGGCTGAAAGCGTTGGCGAACAGGCCGATGACGATCTGGCCGACCGTGAGCACGGTGTTGGTCGCGATCGCGATCAGGGTCGCGCGCTGGATGCCCCGACCGCGCGCAGCCTCGTCACCGAGTGGCGCAGCGCTGGCGGGGAGGGGACTGGAGGCTCGATTGGGGTGCATGGGGGGGCACTACGGACGCGTTATACTTCGGCCAACTTTCATTTTAGACGGATGTTCGCATGGGAACCCTGTCGGACCTGTTGTCCCTTGCGCATGAACGCGCAGAGAACCTTGGACTGCCCTACCAGGGCGCACTCACGCCGGCCGAAACCTGGCAGGTGATGCAGCTCGCGCCCGGCGCCAAGCTGGTGGATGTGCGCACGCGTGCCGAGCTCGACTGGGTTGGGCGCGTGCCCGGCGCGGTCGAGATCGAGTGGAAGTCCTACCCCTCGATGCAGGAGAACCCCAACTTCCTGGCCCAGCTCAAGCATCAGGTCGACCCCGAGGCGCTGGTCCTCTTCCTGTGCCGCTCGGCGGCCCGTTCGGATTCGGCCGCGCGCCTGGCCAGTGCGTCGGGCTATGCCAACTGCTATAACGTGCTCGAAGGCTTCGAGGGCGACCGCGACGCCAACAACCAGCGCAATCGCATCGGCGGCTGGCGTCACGCCGGCCTGCCCTGGTACCAGGGCTGAGCGGCAACAAATCCTTACCCGGCCCCGCCTGCCGCGGTCGAACCCGCGGCCACATGCGGGGTCCGACGCCCGTAACCCGGGGAGTGCCCCCACCGGATCCGGATACCGAAACAATGCAAGTCTCCACCATCAGCTTCGACCGCTTCAACGTGCTCGCCGACAACGAGGCGCAGGAGCGCATCCGTGCCGCCCGCGCACGCCTCGGCGACCGCGCGGTGCTGCTCTGCCACCACTACCAGCGTGCCGATGTCTACCAGCACGCGGACCTCACCGGTGACTCGCTCAAGCTCGCCCGCCTGGCCTCGCAGACCGACGCCGAGTTCATCGTGTTCTGCGGCGTGCACTTCATGGCCGAGGTCGCCGACATCCTGTCCAAGCCCAGCCAGATCGCCATCCTGCCCGACCTCGCGGCCGGCTGTTCGATGGCCGACATGGCGAGCCTGGCCAAGGTCGAGCGCTGCTGGCGCGAGCTCGCCGAGGTGCTCGACAAGCCCGACGAGGTGATCACCCCGGTCACCTACATCAACTCGGCGGCCGACCTCAAGGCCTTCTGCGGTGAGCATGGCGGCATCGTGTGCACCTCGACCAACGCCCCGACCATCCTCGACTGGGCGTTTTCCCGGCGCGAGAAGGTGCTGTTCTTCCCCGACCAGCACCTCGGGCGCTGGACCGGCTTCAAGAAGGGCATCCCGCTCGACGAGATGGTGGTGTGGGACCCGGACCTCGAGTATGGCGGCCTCACGCCCGAGCAGATCCGCAAGGCGAAGATCCTGCTGTGGAAGGGCCACTGCTCGGTGCACCAGATGTTCCAGCCGGTGCACATCGACCGCTGGCGCGAGAAGCACCCGCACGGTTTCGTCATCTCCCACCCCGAGAGCATGCTCGAGGTGTGCCAGAAGTCCGATTACGTCGGCTCCACCGAATTCATCCTCAACACCATCACCCAGGCGCCGCCCAACACCCACTGGCTGGTGGGCACCGAGCTCAACCTGGTGAGCCGGCTGGCCGAGGAGATGAAGCCGCAGGGCAAGGTGGTGCAGTTCATGGCGCCGACGGTGTGCATGTGCTCGACCATGCAGCGCATCGACCCGCAGCACCTGGCGTGGACGCTGGAGAATCTCGCCGAGGGCAAGGTGGTCAACCAGATCAAGGTGCCCGCGCACGAGGCCGAGCTCGCCCGCATCGCGCTCGACCGCATGCTCGCCGTTTCCTGACCGACGCACACGAGGTCCGGCGGCCATGGCGCTCAGGATCTGCAGCTACAACATCCACAAGGGCTTCTCGCAGTTCAACCGCCGCATGGTGGTGCATGAGCTGCGCGATCGCCTGCGCAGCCTGGATGCCGACCTCGTCTTCCTGCAGGAAGTGCAAGGCCTGCACGTGCGCCACACGGCGCGCCATCCCGACTGGCCCGCGCTGCCGCAGCACGAGTTTCTCGCCGAGGATGCGTGGCAGCAGACCGCCTACGGCGGCAACGCGATCTACGACCACGGCCATCACGGCAACGCCATCCTCAGCCGCCACCTGATCCTCAGCACCGCCAACCAGGACGTCTCCGACCACCGCTTCGAGCGCCGCGGCCTGCTGCACTGCGAGGTGCAACTGCCCGAATTCGACCGCCCGGTGCACTGCGTCTGCGTGCACCTCGGCCTGATGGCGGGCAGCCGGCGGCGGCAGATGGAGGCGCTCGCCGAGCGCATGGAAGAACTCGCCCCGGGTAACGCGCCGCTGATCATCGCCGGCGACTTCAACGACTGGCGCAACCGTGCCGACGAACTGCTCGGCCGCCGGCTCGGCCTGGTCGAGGCCTTCGGCAGCGGCAAGGGGCGGCCGGCGCGCAGCTTTCCGAGCACGCTGCCCTTCTTCCGCCTCGACCGCATCTACGTGCGCGGCTTCCGCGTGCGCCAGGCGCAGGTGCACTACGGCGCGCCGTGGGCGCAGATCTCGGACCACGCCGCGCTCACCGCCGATCTGGAGCCCGTGCCCTGATGCAGTATCTGGCCGGCAACGCGGTCGCGCTGCTGGAGAACGGCGAGCAATACTTCCCGGCGCTGGAAGCGTCGATCGACGCTGCCACGCGCGAGATCTTCCTGCAGAGCTACATCTTCGACGATGACCGCACCGGACGGCGCATTGCCGCTGCGCTCGAGCGTGCGGCCGCACGCGGGGTGGCGGTCAGGGCGATGGTCGACGGCTTCGGCGGGCGCAACTTCGTCGCCGGCCTGCTGCCGCGCCTGCGCGAGGCGGGCGTGCAGGTCCTGATCTACCGTCGCGAGCTGCGTCCCCTGTCCCTGCGGCGCCATCGACTGCGCCGGCTGCACCGCAAGGTGGTCGTGATCGATGGCCGCGTGGCCTTCGTCGGCGGGATCAACGTCGTGGATGACTTCGATGCAGGGGTTCTGGCGCATCCGCGCTACGACTACGCGGTCCGGGTCGAGGGCCCGCTGCTCGAGCCGATCGTCGCCTCGGCCCAGCGCCTGTGGCGGCTGGTGGCGTGGGCGAGCCTGCGCCACCGCGATCTGCAGCCGCTGCTCGCACCGCCCCACGTCCAGCCCGCGGGCGAAATCCGCGCGGCCTTCGTCGTGCGCGACAACCTGCGCTACCGCCACGCGATCGAGAACGCCTACCTCGAGGCGATCGGCGGTGCGCGCGACGAGATCGTCATCGCCAACGCCTATTTCTTTCCTGGCCGCCGCTTCCGCCAGGCGCTGGTCGACGCCGCCGAGCGTGGCGTGCGGGTGACGCTGCTGCTGCAGGGGCTGTCGGACCATCCGCTGCAGGCCTATGCCACGCGTGCGCTCTACCCGATGTTTCTCGCGCGCGGCATCCGCCTGTTCGAATACCACCGCAGCCACCTGCATGCGAAGGTCGCCGTTGTCGATCGGCAATGGTCGACCGTGGGGTCCAGCAATATCGACGCCTTCAGCCTGCTGCTGGCGCGCGAGGCGAACGTGGTGGTGGACGATGGGGCCTTTGCCGGGCGCCTGCGCGCGAGCCTCGAATCGGCGATCTGCGCCGGCGCCCGCGAGCTGAAGCCTTCGGACTGGCAACGCCTGCCCTTGCTGCGTCGCGGCCTGAGCTGGCTCGCCTACCAGGTCGTGCGTCTGGCCATCGGCATCGCCGGCTACGGCCGCAGTCACTGAGCGCGCGCCGAAAACAGCGCCGGGTCGCGGTTCGCCGCCGGACGGATGCAGCATGGAGCACGCGCCGCCAGGCCGTGGCCTGGCCGGCGGACGGGCGAGGGCTCAGTCCCCGATCAGGCGCAGATATTCGATCTTGGTGCAGCGGTCGACGACGACCTTCAGCCCGGCGTCGGCCGCCTTGTGCGCCGCCTCCGGCGCGATCACCCCGAGCTGCAGCCAGACGCAGCCGGCGCCCACCGCGATCGCCTCGTCGACCACCGGCATCACCTCGGCCGGCTTGCGGAACACGTCGACGATGTCGATCCTCTCCGGCACCGCCTGCAGGTCCGGGTAGCACTTCAGCCCCATCACCTCCTGATACGCCGGATTGACCGGGATGATCGTGTAGCCCGCGCGCTGCAGGCGATGCGCGACTTCGTTGCTCGGGCGGTCGGCTTTCGCGGACAGGCCGACGATGGCGATGGTGCGCGCGTCCTGCAGCAGCTTGCGGATGGCGTCGGGCTGGGTGCTGATGTCGTTCGGATGCATGGGTTTCCTCAGAAGAAGCCGCTCGCCACCGCCTGGCGGCGGTGCGGTACGGCGGCGATGGACCAGTGTGCCTGCGCCCATTGCCAGAGCTCGGCCAAGGGTGCGCCGGCGAGGGCGTCGGGGGGATTCTGGCCGAGAAAGCGCAGCGCGGCCAGCAGTGCGGCCTGCGGCGGATGGTCGTCGATGGCGCGCGCCAGCGTCTGCTTGGAGAGCTTCTCGCCGGCAGCATTGGTGGCGAGCGGCAGGTGGGCGTAGGCCGGCACCGGCTGGCCGAGCAGGCCCAGCAGATGGATCTGGCGCGCCGTCGAGTCGAGCAGGTCGGCGCCCCGCACCACGTGGGTCACGCCGGCTTCGGCGTCGTCGACCACCACTGCGAGCTGGTAGGCGAAGAGGCCGTCGGCACGCTTGACGACGTAATCGCCGGCGTCGGCGGCGAGCGCGACTTCCTGCGTGCCCTGCACCGCGTCGTCGAAGCGGATCGTGCCTTCGGCGCGCACCCGCCACGCGCGGCCCTCGCGACCGGGCGGCAGGCCGTCGCGACAGGTGCCGGGGTAGCGGCGCGAGCCATCGCGCGCGAGCGGCTGGTCGGCGAGCTCGCGCCGGGTGCACGCGCACGGATAGGCATGGCCGGCGGCTTGCAGCGTGTGGAGTGCGGCCTCGTAGGCGGCGGTGCGCCGGCTCTGCCACACGACCTCGCCATCCCATTCGAAGCCAAAGCGCGCCAGCGTGGCGAGGATGCCCTCGGCGGCGCCGGCCACCGAGCGCGGGGTATCGACATCCTCGATGCGCAGCAGCCAGCGTCCGCCGTGGGCGCGCGCTTCCAGGAAGCTGCCGACCGCGGCGACCAGCGAGCCGAAGTGCAGCGCGCCGGTCGGCGAGGGCGCGAAGCGGCCGATGTAGGGCGATTCGAGGGCGATGGACGGGGCGGGCGGCATGGCATGAATCCTGGCATCCGCAGGGCGTTTGCTTGCGGCCGGGCGGTATGGTGAACGGGTAGATGACAGGCCGCAAGAGCCGCTGGCCACTGGCTGCGGGCGGCGCCGCGGCGATGGGTTATCGTGTACGCATTCGCGCCGCAGCCGCGGCGTCCACCGTTTACGGTCTCATCGTGTTTCCCGCGCTCATAGTGTCGCTTTCCGGATTGTCCTTCCTGCCGCTCTGTCCGGCTTTCCCGCTCGGGGCGTGGAGCCCGGCCGAGCCGAGCGGCGCGCGGCGCCCGCGCGTGGTGCACCGATGAGCGCCCGGCCCAAGCACGGCGCATCGGCCAGCGGCCAACGCTTCGAGGCCGATCTGCTGCTTACGCTGACCACGGTGATCGCCGCCGCCGGCTGGATCTTCTCCAAGGAGGCGCTCGCCGGCATGCCGCCGCTGATCTTCATCGGGCTGCGCTTCCTGATCGCCGGGCTCGTGCTCGCCGCGTTCTCGCTGCCGCAGTTGCGCGCGCTCGACGCCCGTGGACTGCGCAACGGCCTGCTCGTCGGCAGCCTGTTCGCCGGCGGCATGGTGTTGTGGATCCTTGGCCTGGCCCACAGCAGCCATCTGGGCGAGGCCTCGTTCATCTCCAGCATGGGCATCGTGATCGTGCCGGTGTTCGCGCGCCTGTTCTTCGGCGATCGTCCGCCGTCGAGCACCTGGTTCGCGCTGCCGCTGGCGCTTGCCGGCTTCGCCTGCCTGTCGCTCGAGGGCGGCTTCGAGGTCGAGCTCGGGCAATGGTTCTTCCTCGGCGCGGCGCTGGTGTTTGCGTTGATGTTCAACGTCAATTCGCACGTGGTGCGCAACATCCCGGTGCGTGCGCTGAGCGTGGTGCAGATGCTGGCCGTCGGCGTGCTGGTGCTGCCGCCCGCGCTGGTGATCGAGCCCTGGCCCGAAACCTGGAGCGCGCCGGTGCTCGGCTGGCTGCTCGCCAGCGCGCTCATCGCCACCACGCTGCGCTTCCTGCTCCAGCTCCACGGCCAGAGCCTGACCACGCCCAGCCATGCCGCGCTGATCCTGATGCTCGAGCCGGTGTGGACCGCGCTCGCTGCGGCATGGTGGTTCGGCGAGACGATGAGCGCGCTGCAGCTCGTGGGCTGCGGGCTGATCTTCATGGCGCTGGTGGTGAGCCGCTGGGTGTGGATTCGCGGGCTGTTCGGCGGGCGGGGTTAGGCGTCCGGCACGGCTTGTCCCCAGTGGGTGGGGACGAGCCTGTTGGGTAGCCTGTGGATAAGTGCGCGGATGTCTTGTCGGCGCTGGCCTCGTGGTGGCCGCTCAAGAATGAGGCAGATCCTGCACCCGCCGCGTACGCCATGAAAAAACCGCGCGGGTGCGCGGTTTTTTTTCGGGCCTCGATCATCTCCGGTCGGCGCTGACGCCCGGGTGACGATGCTCAGACGTTGAACAGGAAGTTCAGCACGTCGCCGTCCTTGACCACGTACTCCTTGCCTTCGGCGCGCATCTTGCCCGCTTCCTTGGCGCCGGCCTCGCCCTTGTACTGGATGAAGTCATCAAAAGCGATGGTCTGGGCGCGGATGAAGCCGCGCTCGAAGTCGGTGTGGATGACGCCGGCGGCCTGCGGGGCGGTGTCGCCGACGTGGATGGTCCACGCGCGCACTTCCTTCACGCCGGCGGTGAAGTAGGTCTGCAGGCCGAGCAGGGTGTAGCCGGCGCGGATCAGGCGGTCGAGGCCGGGCTCTTCGAGGCCCATGGTCTCGAGGAACTCCTTCTTGTCGGCGTCCTCGAGGTCGGCGATCTCGGCCTCGATCGCAGCGCACAGCGCGACCACCTCGGCGCCCTCGGCGGCCGCGTGGGCGCGCACCGCGTCGAGGTGCGGGTTGTTCTCGAAGCCGTCCTCGGCGACGTTGGCGGCGTACAGCACCGGCTTGGCGGTGATCAGGCAGAAGGGCTTGATGCTGGCCCACTCTTCCTTGGACAGGTCGAGCGCGCGCACCGCCTTGCCCTGGTCGAGCTGGGCGAAGCACTTCTCGAGCACGGCGACCAGGATCTTGGCCTCCTTGTCACCCGAGGCGGCGGGGCGCTTGTAGCGGTTGAGCGCCTTCTCGACGGTGGCCATGTCGGCGAGCGCGAGTTCGGTGTCGATGACCTCGATGTCGCGGATCGGGTCGACGCTGCCCGAGACGTGGATCACGTTGTCGTCGGCGAAGCAGCGCACCACGTGCACGATGGCGTCGGTCTCGCGGATGTTGGCGAGGAACTGGTTGCCCAGGCCTTCACCCTTGGATGCGCCCGCGACCAGGCCGGCGATGTCGACGAACTCGACGATGGCGGGCTGGATCTTCTGCGGCTTGACGATCTCCGACAGCGCGGCCAGGCGCGGATCGGGGACTTCGACGATGCCGACGTTGGGCTCGATGGTGCAGAAGGGATAGTTCTCGGCCTGGATGCCGGCCTTGGTCAGCGCATTGAAGAGGGTCGACTTGCCGACGTTGGGCAGACCGACGATTCCGCATTTAAGGCTCATGGCTGGGGTTCTTCCTTGGGAGTTTCGATGGCCGCCGCGTCGGGCGTGGCCGCGGGTGCGGGCGCCTTCGGGGGCTTGGGCGGTTTCGGCTGCGGCGGGCGGGCGTTGAGCCGGGTCGCCGCAGCGTTGAGCTCGCCGCGCACGAGTTGCGGCCAGATCGCGAGCGCCTTGTCGATGGCCTCGTCGATCGCTTGCTGTTCTTCGCGGCGCGCGGGCTTGAGCACGAAGTTCACGACTTCGTTGCGATCGCCGGGGTGGCCGATGCCGATGCGCAGGCGCCAGTAATCGTTGGTGCCGAGGTGGGCGGAGGTGTCCTTCAGCCCGTTGTGGCCGCCGAGGCCGCCGCCGAACTTCAGGCGCAACTGGCCGGGCGGGATGTCGAGCTCGTCGTGCACGACGAGGATTTCTGCGGGCTCGATGCGGTAGAAGCGCGCAAGCGCGCCGATGGCCTGGCCGGAGCGGTTCATGAAGGTCTGCGGCATCAGCAGCCACATGCCGGCTTCACGCGCGTTGGCGACGAGACCGTGGAAACGGGATTCGTGCGAGAAGCGCACACCGAGCGTGTCGGCGAGCCGCTCACAAAACCAAAACCCGGCGTTGTGCCGGGTTTCGGAATATTCGGCGCCCGGATTGCCGAGACCGACGATCAGACGAGGCGGGCGCGCAGGCGCAGTGCTCATCGGGGGTCGGTCTCCGGTATCCGGGTTGCGGGCAGGGAAGTGGCTCAGGCCGCTTCGCCTTCGCCCTCGCCTTCGGCAACGGCGCCCTTGACCAGCAGCGCGGTGGCGACGACCGGGTCGCCTTCACCGTGGGTCACCAGCTCGACGCCGGCGGGCAGCTTGAGCTGCGACACGTGGATCGACTGGCCGGCTTCGAGCGCCGACAGGTCGACCTCGACGAACTCGGGCAGGTCCTTGGGCAGGCACTGGACGTCGATTTCGTTGATGGTGTGCGAGATCATGCAGCCGCCGAGCTTGACCGCCGGGGAGACGTCGTCGCCGACGAAGTGCAGCGGCACCTTGAGGTGCATCTTCTCGCCCGCAGCGACGCGCTGGAAGTCGATGTGCAGCACTTGCTGCTTGAACGGATGCCACTGGGTGTCGCGCAGCACGACGCTTTCCTTGCTGCCTTCGACGTCGATGCTCAGCACGGAAGCGTGGAAGGCTTCCTTGCGCAGCAGGTGGTAGAGCTCGTTGTGGTCCATGGTGACGGCAAGGGCGTCGCCCGCACCGCCGTAGATGATGCCCGGGACCTGGCCGGCGCGACGCAGGCGGCGGCTCGCACCCGTACCCTGCGCGTCACGCTTGGTGGCCTTGAATTCGATTTGCATGGTGTTGCTCCTGAGAGTGTTGCCTTCGCCCGCGACCAGACGAAGACGGGAAAAACCCGCGGCGCCGGAAGGCACCGCGGGCGAAAGATTTCATTCCATGAACAGCGAGGACACCGACTCCTCGTTGCTGATGCGCAGGATCGTGTCGGCCAGCAGCGATGCCACAGAGACCTGGCGGATACGGCCGCAGGTCTTGGCGTCCTCGCGCAGCGGGATGGTGTCGGTGACGACGAGCTCGTCGAGGTCGGACTCGGCGAGGCGCGACACCGCGGCGCCGGACAGCACCGCGTGCGTGCAGTAGGACAGCACGCGCTTGGCGCCGTTGGCCTTGAGCGCGCTGGCGGCCTTGCACAGCGTGCCGGCGGTGTCGACGATGTCGTCCATGATCACGCAGGTGCGGCCTTCGACCTCGCCGATGATGTTCATGACTTCGGACACGTTGGCCTTGGGGCGGCGCTTGTCGATGATCGCCAGGTCGCACTCCATGCGCTTGGCGAAGGCGCGCGCGCGCACCACGCCGCCGACGTCGGGCGACACGACCAGCAGGTCGTCGTACTTCTGCTTGTCGAGGTCGTTCAGCAGCACCGGGGCCGCATAGACGTTGTCGACCGCGATGTCGAAGAAGCCCTGGATCTGGTCGGCGTGCAGGTCCATCGTCAGCAGGCGCTGGACGCCCACCGCCTGCAGCATGTTGGCGACGACCTTGGCGGTGATCGGCACGCGTGCCGAGCGCGGGCGGCGGTCCTGGCGGGCGTAGCCGAAGTAGGGGATGGCGGCGGTGATGCGGCCGGCGGAGGCGCGCTTCAAGGCGTCGACCAGCACCAGCAGTTCCATCAGGTTGTCGTTGGTCGGCGAGCAGGTCGGCTGGAGGACGAAGACGTCCTTGCCGCGCACGTTCTCGAGCAGTTCGACGTTGACTTCACCATCCGAAAACCGGCCGACGGTGGCCGAGCCGAGGGAGATACCCAGGCGTCGCGTCACGTCGGCGCCGAGTTTGGGGTTGGCGTTGCCGGTGAAGACCATCAGGCTGCCGTGGGGCATTTCTGCTACTCCGAGTGCCGTAAGAAACGACGCGCGAATATTCGGCGCGTAAAAACGACTCGGGCAGACCCGTGGTCTGCCCGTCGTTGTGTGGCTGGGGAGGAAGGATTCGAACC
>QXGG01048391.1_pt1 | contig 25906 bp, 19 predicted proteins | sample 1982491 | NCBI WGS metagenome assembly QXGG01 (sample SAMN09924614, study PRJNA488089) | Wastewater metagenome, whole genome shotgun sequencing project. | isolation source: South African research farm wastewater | place: South Africa: Irene, Agricultural Research Council, Animal Production... | reverse complement strand
TGGGCGATGGCGATGCTCAAGCCCATTGCGATTAATCGTGATAATCCCAAACAAGCATTAAAACAGCTGGCCAGCCAAGGTGCTGATCGCTTAGAGCAAAACTGCTGGGTGCTGATCTTCCCTGAAGGCACGCGTATGCCGGCGGGTGAATTAGGTAAGTTTTCTCGTGGCGGTACGGCTTTAGCAGTCAATGCTGGTTTACCTGTTTTGCCGATCTCACACAATGCTGGCATGTTCTGGCCTAAAGCAGGTTGGGGTAAAAATCCTGGTGTGATTGATGTGGTGATTGGTCCTGCGATGTATGTTGAAGGCGAAGGTCCGCGCGCCATTGCGGCACTCAATCAGCGTGCCTATGAGTGGATTGCACAAGCGCAGTTTGATACAGGTACGTTGAGTGCAGAGAAGTTGGCGGAGATTACGGGGTCGGCTGCTAAGTAGTTGATGTGCTTGCTGAGCATTTGTGCGTGGTGAGGTGCTAGTTGGTTGGTGTTGCTTAACTTTTGCGTGTGGCGCACTGCGCAGTTGTTATTTTCCCTTAACGAACCCGTCCGGGGTTCGATGCGGGCGCTTCGCCATCCATGGCTACGCTGGTCACAACAACCGCGCAGTGCTTGTTGAAGCTTGGTGTTGATTGCTGGCGTGCAATAAATATTTCTGCGAATGCCTTATGCTGCGCAGTAACTGCTGCTTTGGCTTAGTAGGACGAGTTGGGTGTGTGTTCGGGGTTGATCTCACCTTGCACTTCTTCTGGATCGACATCATTGAGCAGTAACATTTCTTTGACTGTTTCAATATGCTCAAGCACCACTTGGTAATGGTCACCGTATTCATATTTGGTGACTTCAATAGCATTGGGCATATAGCTAAAGGCAATTTTTAACGCCTGCAGGGCATCGCTGCTTAATTTATCACTCATAACACACTCCTAAATTGAGGTGGGCAGTGCATCGGCGCGTACTGAGCGCTTCACACCGTCCAAAAAATGCTGTGCAGAGCTGACTCGCCGTAGGTATGCAGTTCAGATGCAGCGTCTATTGATGCACCATGCTAACAAAGATTGCAGGTTTTTAGCAGGCAGTGCTTGCTGTCGATTGGGTGCTGTGGGTGTTTGCCTGTATCCTATTATCTATTTCGTGGTTTTAGTTAAGGTTGATTATTCGCATGTCTCAAGCTCCTTTAGTTTTGGTTGACGGCTCATCGTATCTCTATCGTGCGTTCCATGCCTTACCCCCGCTGATGACCTCGGCAGGCTTGCCCACCGGTGCGGTGAAGGGTGTGCTAAATATGCTACGCAGCTTGCGTAAGCAGTATCCGGATAGCGTGATTACGGTAATTTTTGATGCGAAGGGGCCGACCTTTCGTGATGAGCTGTTTGTTGAATATAAAGCACAGCGCCCACCGATGCCGGATGATTTGCGAGTACAGATTGAGCCCTTACACGACTGCGTTAAAGCCTTAGGCTTTCCGTTTTTATGCGTGGAAGGTGTTGAAGCCGATGATGTGATTGGCACCTTAGCCTATAGCAGCACTTTAGCTGAGCGCCCAGTGGTGATCTCGACCGGCGATAAAGATATGGCGCAATTGGTTAATGATCATGTGAGCTTGGTTAACACCATGTACAACACCAAACTCGACAGCGACGGTGTCGTAGAGAAGTTTGGTATTGGCCCAGAATTGATTATTGATTACTTAGCCTTGATGGGTGATAAATCGGACAATATTCCAGGTGTACCCGGTGTCGGTGAAAAAACCGCATTGGGCTTGCTGGTTGGTCTGGGCGATATGGACGCCATTTATAACAACATCGATCAAGTGGCCAGCTTATCCATTCGTGGCGCAAAAACTTTGGGTGCGAAATTACTCGAGCACCGTGATATGGCGTATTTATCGCGTGAGTTAGCCACTATTAAGCTGGATGTTGAGCTTGAACTCAATATTGACGACATGCAGATGCAGCCACCGCAAGATGATGTTTTGCTGGAGTTGTATGAGCGTTTAGAGTTTAAAACTTGGCAAAATGAAATCCATCGACGCAGTGCTAAGCCGGCAGTGGCGTCTAAAGCCAAAGCTCAAGCAGCCCATCCAACAGAAAATGACTTGTTTGCTGAGCCCGCCACCTTAGATGAAAGTGGCGCAGCTGAATCTGCACCGCCAGCTCTATTTCACACCCTGCTCACTGAAGACGATTTTAACCAGTGGGTGCAGCGTTTAAGCGGCGCGACTGTGTTTGCGTTTGATACTGAAACCACCAGTATCGATGCGCAACAAGCGCAGTTAGTGGGTATCTCCTTTGCCGTCACTGAGGGCGAAGGCGCTTATGTACCGCTGGCGCACAGCTATATGGGCGTGCCCAAGCAGCTGGATCAGCACTATGTACTGGATGCGTTACGGCCTTTGTTGGAAGATCCGGCGATTACCAAAGTGTGCCAAAACGGTAAGTACGATATCAATGTGTTGGCGCGTTACGATATTGCTGTGCAAGGTGTGCGTTTCGATACCATGCTTGAATCCTATGTGCTCAACTCCACAGTGACACGCCATAATATGGATGACTTGGCGCAGCGTTATTTAAACCGCAGCACCATTCGCTTTGAGGATGTTGCAGGTAAAGGCGCTAAACAGTTGACCTTTGATCAAATTGATCTCGCCATTGCCGGCCCCTATGCCGCAGAAGATGCTGAGATCACCTTGTGCTTACACAATCACTTGATTAAAGAGTTGCAGGCCATCCCGCCGCTGCGTGAGGTGTTGGATAATATTGAAATACCGTTGATGCCCGTCTTGGCGCGTATTGAGCGGTGTGGTGCTTTGGTGGATGCGCACTTATTGGGTGTGCAAAGCTTAGAAATAGCCGCCAAACTCACTGAGTTAGAGCGGCAAACCTATGCCATTGCTGGTGAAGAGTTTAACTTAGCTTCGCCCAAGCAATTGGGTGTGGTGTTGTATGAAAAGCTCGGTTTACCTGTATTGTCCAAAACGGCCAAAGGTCAGCCCAGCACTGCTGAGGCGGTGTTGTCTGAGCTGGCCGAGCAAGGGCATGAGTTGCCGGTATTGTTGATGCAGTACCGCAGTTTGAGCAAACTCAAAAGCACCTATACTGATCGCTTGCCTGAGCAAATCAATCCGCTGACAGGGCGTATTCACACCAGTTACCACCAAGCGGTGACGGCAACAGGGCGCTTATCTTCCAGTGATCCAAACTTACAAAACATTCCCATTCGCACCGCTGAAGGTCGACGTATTCGCCAAGCCTTTATTGCACCGCAAGGCTATAAATTATTAGCGGCGGATTACTCGCAAATTGAACTGCGGATTATGGCGCATTTAGCGCAAGACCCAGGTTTACTGGATGCCTTTAGTCACAACCGCGATGTGCATAAAGCTACAGCTTCAGAAGTTTTTGGTGTGCCATTAGAAGAGGTCACCAGTGATCAGCGCCGCAGTGCTAAAGCCATTAACTTTGGTTTGATTTATGGCATGAGTGCCCATGGTTTAGCCAAGCAAATTGGTTGCGACCGTGGTCAAGCGAAAATATATATGGATCGCTATTTTGCCCGTTATCCTGGCGTCTTGGATTACATGGAGCGCACTCGTGCTCAAGCCAGTGAGCAGGGGTATGTGGAGACGATCTTTGGTCGTCGTTTATATTTACCTGACATCCATGCGAAAAATGCAGCCGTGCGTAAAGGTGCTGAGCGCACCGCCATTAACGCGCCGATGCAGGGCAGTGCCGCGGATATTATTAAGCGCGCGATGATTACTGTGGATCAGTGGCTGGCCACTGCAGGACTGGATGCCAAGGTGATCTTGCAGGTGCATGATGAATTGGTTCTCGAAGTGCGTGAGGATCAAGTGGACGCTGTACGTGACGGCTTGCTGCCTTTAATGAGTGCGGGTGCTGCTTTAGATGTGCCTTTAATTGTTGAAACGGGCGTAGGCGATAACTGGGATCAAGCTCACTAAAAACTTTTTCAGCACCCCAAGGAACTCTTCGCGCTAGGGCGCAGTCAGAGTATATGAATGGTTAAGGATGTTGTTACTCACACTCCTAGATCCTTGATGTGTTGTATGTTGGCAGATATCCGAGTGTCCCCTAGCAACTCGGATTTAGACTCCGAACCTCTCTCCCCCAAATGAGGTTCGGAGTTTTTTTTGCCTGTCAAAAAGTGTTAGCCTTCAGTGCTTGGCATATTTCCCTCTGCTTTTTTTCAAATATTCATGTAGTATTTATATTTATGCACTACATGGCCAAATGGCTGTTTTTATTTGAGGCTTTTTCAAGCAGAGTGAGGCAATAATGACTGATCGCGTTCAAGTCGGTGGCTTGCAAGTCGCCAAGGTTTTATACGATTTCGTTAACACCCAAGCTATCCCAGGTACCGGCCTAACTGCAGAGCAGTTCTGGAAAGGTGCAACTCAGGTGTTAAAAGATCTTGCACCGAAAAACCGTGCCCTGCTAGAAAAACGTGATGCCTTACAAGCACAAATTGATGAGTGGCACCTTGCACGTAAGGGCCAAGCTCATGACGCAGTAGCCTATAAAGCATTTCTGCAAGAGATTGGATATTTGCTGCCAGAAGCAGCAGACTTTCAAGCCAGCACACAAAATGTTGACGACGAAATTGCTCGTATGGCAGGTCCACAGTTGGTGGTACCTGTAACAAACGCACGTTTTGCTCTTAACGCTGCTAACGCACGTTGGGGTTCTTTGTATGACGCTCTATACGGCACTGATGCGATCAGTGAAGAAGACGGCGCAGAGAAAGGTCAGGGCTACAACAAAGTACGTGGCGATAAAGTGATTGCTTATGCACGTGCTTTCTTAGACACGTCTGCACCACTGGCTGCAGGTTCGCACGTGGATGCCACGGGTTACCGCATCGAAGATGGCAAGTTGGTTGTCAGCCTTAAGGGCGGCAGCAATACTGGCCTCAATGATGATGCGCAATTGGTTGGTTTCCAAGGTGATGCGGCAGCGCCGACTGTAGTTTTATTGAAAAATAACGGTTTGCACTTTGAAATCCAAATTGATGCCAGCACCATGATCGGCCAGACCGATGCTGCCGGTATCAAAGACGTATTGGTTGAGTCAGCACTGACCACCATTATGGACTGTGAAGACTCCATCGCAGCAGTTGATGCTGACGATAAAACCTTGGTCTACAGCAACTGGTTAGGCCTGATGAAAGGCGACTTGGCTGAAGACGTTGCTAAAGGTGGTAAAACCTTTACCCGTGTGATGAACCCAGACCGCGTCTACACCGGCTTAAACGGTGAAGATGTTACGTTGCACGGTCGTTCATTGCTGTTTATCCGTAACGTTGGCCACTTAATGACCAACCCGGCGATTTTGGATGAGCAAGGTAACGAGCTGCCAGAAGGTATTATGGATGCGTTGTTCACCAGCTTAATTGCGATGCACAACCTCAATGGCAACACCACGCGCCAAAACAGCCGCACGGGCAGTATGTACATTGTTAAACCAAAAATGCACGGTCCAGAAGAAGCAGCCTTTGCCGATGAATTGTTTGCACGTACCGAAGACGTTTTAGGTCTGGCTCGCAATACGCTGAAAATGGGCATTATGGATGAGGAGCGTCGTACTACGATTAACCTCAAAGCCTGTATTGCTGCTGCGAAAGAGCGTGTTGTGTTTATTAACACAGGTTTCCTTGACCGTACCGGTGATGAGATTCACACCTCTATGGAAGCGGGCGTGATGGTGCGCAAAACAGCCATGCGCGGTGAGAAGTGGATTGCATCCTACGAAGACTGGAACGTCGATACGGGTCTGGCAACAGGTCTATCGGGCGTTGCACAAATCGGTAAGGGTATGTGGGCTATGCCTGACTTGATGGCGGCGATGCTTGAGCAGAAAATTGGTCACCCAAAATCTGGTGCCAATACCGCTTGGGTACCTTCACCGACAGCAGCAACCTTGCACGCACTGCACTACCATGAAGTGGATGTGTTTGCCCGTCAGCAAGAGTTGAAAGCACGTCAGTTTGCATCTTTAGATGACATTTTGACCATTCCTTTAGCGCCGAGCACCGACTGGACTGCAGAAGAAATTCAGCACGAACTCGACAACAACGCACAAGGTATCTTGGGCTACGTTGTACGCTGGATTGATCACAGTGTCGGTTGCTCGAAAGTACCCGATATCAATGACGTTGGCTTGATGGAAGACCGTGCCACACTGCGTATTTCCAGCCAGCACATGGCCAACTGGTTACGTCACGGTATCGTCACTGAAGAGCAAATTGTTGAAACCATGAAGCGTATGGCTGTCGTGGTTGACCGCCAGAACGCCGACGACCCAATTTACAATCCAATGGCACCGAACTTCGATGACAACATCGCGTTCCAAGCGTCATTGGAGTTGGTACTGCAAGGTCGTGCGCAGCCTAATGGTTACACTGAGCCTGTATTGCACCGTCGTCGTCGCGAATATAAAGCTAAAAACGGCTTATAATTCGTAAAGATGCGCTGTGTTGATAAAAAACCGCCTTCGGGCGGTTTTTTATTGCATGGCATTTTTATAATACTGTTCAATTGCCTCTAAGCCTGCAAAAATAGGAAAGTTTAATAACAATAACAGACCACCAAGACGAGCACGGCTGCACAAAGATGCAGTTCGGCCGGCATCCATCGCTATGATGGGGTGCTGATCTTAGGTTGGCTTATTTAAGTAGGAGACAGGTTCCATGAGCAGAAGTGATGCCTTTGCCAAGACAGGGCGTACCGCTGTGCAACAAAATATCCAAGGCACGCTGGAGTTTCTGCAAAAATATCCACCTTTTAATCAAATGGATATTGTTCACCTCAGTTACTTAATTGAAAACTGTCAGTTACGTTTTTACTCTGAAGGCGAAAAAATCATCAGTCCAGAAGATGGGCCGGTTGAGTTTTTTTATATCGTCAAACAAGGGCGTATTTACGGTGAGCGGCGCAAAGGTCAGGACAGCGGTAAAGAAACGACCTTTGAAATCACCTCAGGTGAATGCTTTCCGATTGCCGCGCTCTTAGGTGAGCGGGCCACGCGCACCTCACATATTGCCGCGGAAGACACTTTTTGCTTACTGCTCGATAAAGCCTCGTTTATTAAGCTGTTTTCTAAATGTAATGCCTTTCGTGATTTTGCCGTGCGCGGTATCAGCAGTCTCTTGGACCATGCTAATCAGCAAGTGCAAACGCGCGCTGCGGAAACGTTAGGCTCGCAATACTCGATGGAAACCAGTCTGGCTGAATTAGCGATGCGTCAGCCGATTAATTGCGCCGGTCATTTGCCCTTACATGAAGCCGTGCGCTTAATGCATGAGCAACAAATTGGCAGTTTAGTGATTACCGATGAACTGCAGCGCCCGCAGGGTATTTTCACCTTGCGTGACTTGCGCCGTGTGATTGCCGATGCCAATGCCAATTTGCGTCAGCCGATCAGTGAGGTGATGACGCTCGATCCTTTCTACTTACCCCCGCATGCCACCGCATTTGATGCGGCTTTGGCTATGACTGAGCGCCATATCGCCCATGTCTGCGTGGTGCAGGAAGGGCGTTTAGTGGGCGTGGTGTCGGAACGTGATTTGTTCTCTTTGCAGCGTGTTGATTTAGTGCATTTAGCGCGTGCAGTGCGTCATGCATCGTCAGTGGAAGCGCTGGTGCAGTTGCGTGATGAGATTCGCTCGTTGGTCGATCGTATGATTGCCCATGGAGCCAGTTCTGAGCAGGTGACGCGCTTAATCACCTTGCTCAATGATCATATGGTCTCGCGCGTGATTGAGCTGTGCATGGAAGAGCATGGTGATCCTGGCGTTGAGTTTACTTGGCTGGTGTTTGGCAGTGAAGGGCGCAAAGAGCAAACCTTATATACTGACCAAGACAATGGCATCTTGTTTGAAGCCAGTAGCCAAGAAGAAGCCAATGCGATACGTCAGAAGCTGCTACCGCTGGCGCGTGAAATCAATTTAGCGCTGGATGACTGCGGCTTTATGTTGTGCAAAGGCAATATCATGGCCGGTAATGCTGAGTTGTGTTTATCACGCCAAGAATGGTCACGCCGCTTTAGTAAAATTGTGCGTGAAGCCAGCCCAGAAAACTTACTGTATTCAACGATTTACTTTGATTTACGCGCGATTTGGGGGCCTATCGAAGGCTGTAAAGCCTTACGTCGTGAGCTGCTGTCTATGGTGCGCAATAATAATATGTTTCAGCGTATGATGGCGCAAAGTGCAGTTCAGAATAAACCCCCTTTGGGTGGTTTGTTCCGCAGTTTTGCTCTGGATAAAAAAGGTGCGCAAAAAGACACCTTAGACTTAAAAATTAAAGGCTTAGCGCCTTTTGTTGATGGTGTGCGCGTGTTGGCACTAGCGCATGAGGTGGAAAGCAGTAATACCTCAGAACGTATTCGTCAGCTGGTTAGCAAAGGTGTGATTGAGCGTTTAGACGGTGATGCCTATGTGGAGGCCTATCACTTTATTCAGCTGATTCGGATGCAACAGCATCAGCAGCAAGCGCGCAATGCTTTGGCTTACAATAACCGTATTTACCCTGATGAGTTGAATCACTTGGATCGTCGTATTTTACGTGAGTCCTTCCGTCAGGCGCAGCGTTTACAAGCCAGTTTAACCTTCCGGTATCAGCTGTGAAATTATTCAAATGGTTTCGTAAAAGTCCGCCGTTACGCGAGGCGGATGCCTTGCGTTTGGCAACTTTGCCGGTGTATATCGCCAGTGAACAGCCTTTAGATCAGCAGCGTTTTGTGGTGGTGGATCTAGAAACCAGTGGTTTGAATACACTCAAAGATAAAATTCTCTCCATTGGTGCGGTCACTATTGATCAGTCTGCCATTGCTTTGGGGCAGCAGTTTAGCTGCACCTTGCGTCGCACCAATCATGCGGTCAGTGAAAGCGTCTTGATTCACCAAATCCCCCCCAGTGAAGTGGCGGCTGGCGTGCGACCAGAGAATGCTTTGCTCAGTTTTATTGAGTATGTGGGCAGCAGTGCATTGCTAGCTTTTCACGCCAGTTTTGATCAGCGCATGCTGGTGCGTGAGATGGATGATGCGTTTGCCTACCCTTTGCGCCATGCATTTTATGATGTAGCTGAAATTGCACCGCTGCTGTACCCCGAGCACGGTATGCGCACTCCAGGTTTGGATGACTGGGTTAAGTTTTTCAATTTACAGGTCTTGCAGCGCCATAACGCCAATGCGGATGCCTTGGTGACGGCTGAATTGATGCTGATTTTATTAAAGCGTGCCAAGCAGCAAGGTATTCATACGTTAGCGGACTTGGATATCAGCTTGAAAAACTGGCGTCGGCGCCAGCAGAGTGCTTTGTAAGCGCACTTGAGACGGGGTTATTGCATACAGAAGGGCGGTTTGCAGCCCGCACGGCATCGTTTTGGTATGGATGCGGTGCGGGTTGTTATCACTGAAGAGTTACTTCGCCTTTGCTAAAAAGTCAGCCATATACTCATCAAAACTGCATTCATCTTGAGCTTCAATCACGGCTTGCGTTTGGTGTGATTGCTCGGCCATCTGCTGGTAATGCAAGGTTTTATTGCTGTCCAGAGGTGGCTTGCTCAAGGTTTGTGCATGTTGCAGGCTTTGTTTTAAAGAAAACTGACTGAAGCTGCACTGTTGCTCGCGCATGCTGGCCAACACCTGCGCCGAAGGCGTCAGATCAGGGTTGTTGAGCTTCTCAACTTGCTGACGTAGTGCCTCGCTGTGCTCAGTGGTCGCGTAGCTGTTATCGAGCAATTGCGCGCAGGCTTGCATCTGCTCAAGGAGTTCGTGCCCCCAGTCGTGCATGGCGATACTCTCTGCACCGCGTTGCAGTTGCAGGTTAGGCTTGCGGCCGTGTTTAACCACGGCTAAGAAGTTTTCCGTGGCGGCAGGGCATTCAGTTTTGCTCAGCAGCGGACTGTCTTGGAGCGCGCAATACAGCAAAAAAGTATCCAGAAAACGCGCTTGCGGTAAATCAATACCCAAAGGTAAGAAGGGGTTGATATCAATACAGCGCGCTTCCACGTACTGCACACCACGGGCAATTAAGGCTTCGACGGGACGCTCATTGTCCAACGTAATACGTTTGGGGCGCATCGTTGAGTAATACTCGTTTTCGATTTGCAGCACGTTGGTATTGATCTGCAGCCATTCATCACCTTGCTTGCTGCCGATTTTTTGATAATCGGGATAAGGCGTACTGACGGCGCAGCGCAAGCTGTCGGTATAACTCTGGAGGTCGTTATAGCAGGGCGTAATGCCAGCTTGTGCGTTACTTTGATAACCCAAGTCACTCATACGCAAACTGGTGGCGTAGGGCAGGTACAAGGTGTCTTCATCAAAACGCTCAAGCTGATGCTCGCGACCGCGTAAAAAGCTGATATCTAAAGCCGGTGAAGCACCGAATAAATACATCAATAACCAGTTATAACGACGGAAATTACGGTTTAAACCGATATAACGTGCCGACTGATAATCCATATCTGAGCGCGGATCTTGCTCTGCTTCGCGCAGCAGTGACCACACTGAATCCGGTAACGAGAAGTTATAGTGGATACCAGCGATGCATTGCATGGTTTTGCCATAACGTACGGCCAAGCCTTTACGGTAGACGTATTTTAACTGGCCCACATTTGAAGTGCCGTATTCACCAATGGGAATCAGCTCTTCTTTGGGCAGATGGCCTGGCATAGAAGGGCTCCACAGCACTTCTTGGCCGATATGCGCCACGGTAAAACGATGGATATCATCCAACTCGGCCAGGGTCTGTGCTGAGTCAGGGTGCGCATCGGTAATAAACTCCAATAACGCCTCTGAGTAGTCAGTGGTGATGCTGCCGTGGGTTAAAGCAGCGCCTAGTGCCTCAGGATGTTTGCTGAGTGCTAAGCGGCCATTGCGCTCCACACGTAAGGTCTCACGCTCAATGCCATGCAGGCAATGCTTGAGCTGGGCTAGGGCTTCGGGCTGGCTGAGCAGCGCCAGACGACGAGAATATGTATCGCTCAAGGGAAATTCCTCAATAGGGCATTGTGGCAATATGGGGGCGCTGCCTGCGAAGTGCAAGGGTGCAGACCGAGTTTTACTGCGGTCTGCACATCGTATGAATCTAACAACGCAGTAGCATCCTTTATTTTTTCTTTTTAATCTGTCCAGCGTTAGCAAAAAGCGCTGCCATTGCGCCATTGGCCGTTGCAGGCTTTTCAGTTTGGCTGTGACGTTCGCTGCGCGGCTTCTGACGGGCAGATTGCGCTCGCGCGGGTGCAGGTGATTTTTCACCGGGTGTGTCGCCCATGCGCATCGATAAAGCGATGCGTGCACGGGGAATGTCCACTTCCATTACCTTCACTTTGACTATGTCACCGGCTTTGACCACTTGGTAGGGGTCTTTCACAAAGCTGTCTGACAGGGCAGAGATATGCACTAAACCATCTTGGTGCACACCAATGTCGACAAATGCACCAAAGTTCGTGACGTTGGTGATGACACCTTCGAGCATCATACCCAGCTCGAGGTCTTTCATATGTTCAACCCCGTCTTGGAAACTGGCGGTTTTAAATTCAGGACGCGGGTCACGTGCGGGCTTATCCAGCTCTTGCAAAATATCAGTGACAGTCGGCAAACCATAGGTTTCATCCGTGAATTGCGTGGGATCCAGTTGTTTTAGAAAGGCTGAATCACCAATCAATGCGCGAATATCACGACGGGTGTCTTGTGCGATACGCATCACCAATGGGTAGGTTTCAGGGTGCACACCTGAGGCATCCAGTGGGTTTTTGCCATCCATCACCCGTAAAAAACCTGCGGCTTGCTCAAAGGTTTTTGCACCCAAGCGCGGTACTTTCTTTAATGCGGCGCGGCTGATAAAGGCACCGTGCTCATCACGAAAGGCGACAATGTTTTTTGCTAGTGTTGCGTTGAGGCCAGAAATACGTGCCAAGAGCGCGGAAGATGCGGTGTTGACATCCACACCTACAGCGTTCACACAGTCTTCCACTACAGCGTCCAAGGAGCGCGCCAGTTGTGTTTGCGACACATCATGTTGGTACTGACCCACACCAATGGCTTTAGGATCAATTTTCACCAATTCTGCGAGTGGATCTTGTAAGCGGCGTGCAATTGAGACCGCGCCACGTAACGACACATCTAAATCAGGAAACTCCAATGCGGCCAGTTCTGACGCAGAGTACACCGAGGCACCGGCTTCACTGACCATGATCTTGCTCATGCGTAATTCAGGTAACAACTTGACCAGTTCAATGGCGAGGCGATCCGATTCGCGACTGCCGGTACCGTTACCAATGGCAATCAGTTGCACTTGATGCTTTTTACACAAAGCTGCGAGCGTGGTTAAAGTCGCATCCCATTTGTTGTGCGGCACATGCGGGTAGACGGTGGCGGTGTCGAGGACTTTACCTGTGGCATCGACCACGGCAATTTTACACCCAGTACGCAAACCTGGGTCCAAGCCTAAGGTGCAGCGTGGCCCAGCTGGTGCGGCGAGTAGCAGATCATGTAGATTGCGCGCAAAAACTTGAATGGCTTCGGTCTCTGCCGACTCACGTAGCTGACCAAATAAGTCGGTTTCAAGGTGGCTCGACAATTTAACGCGCCAGGTCCAACGCACCACTTCAGCTAACCATTGATCAGCAGGGCGGCCTGCATTTTTAATGGCGAAGTGTTGTCCAATCACCACTTCGCAAGGATGCATAATGCCTGGTGTCGGCTCACCTAAGCTTAAGCTGGCGCTCAAAAAACCTTCATTGCGACCACGAAAAATCGCCAGCGCTCGGTGTGATGGCACATGCTTATAGGGTTCATCATGAGCGAAATAATCACTGAATTTGGCTGCTTCTTGCTCTTTACCCACCACCACGCGCGAGCTGAGCTTGGCATCCTGTTGCAGCATATGACGCAAGCGCTCCAGTAGAGTGGCGTCTTCAGCAAAGCGCTCCATCAGAATATATTTAGCACCCTCTAAGACCGCTTTTTCATCGGCAAAGCCTGCTGGCACATCAATAAAGTGAGCCGCTTCAACCTGTGGATCATAGCTGGGGTCGTTTAATAGTTTTTCCGCCAATGGCCCCAAGCCTGCTTCTAAAGCGATTTGGCCTTTAGTACGGCGCTTCTTTTTATAGGGCAAGTACAAGTCTTCAAGGCGTGTTTTAGTATCGGCTTGCGCGATGGCCTGTTGCAGTTCAGGGGTGAGTTTGCCCTGCTCATCAATGGCCGACAGAATCGACGCGCGACGATCATCCAGTTCGCGTAAATAGCGCAAGCGTTCTTCTAGATTGCGCAATTGTGTGTCATCTAAGCTGCCGGTGATTTCCTTACGATAGCGGGCGATAAAAGGCACGCTGGCGCCTTCATCGAGTAGAGCAATTGTGGCGGTCACTTGCTGCGGGCGAACACCCAACTCTGTGGCAATACGAGAACTTATGCTATCCATCAGGCTACCTAAATCAGTGAAAAGCAGGAACGACCTGCCTAAAATAGGCTGATTATAGGGCAAATGACTCAGCAAACCAGCGCTGTATCGGCCGAAGAAAAATTTGCTAACAATGCCACGCATACAAGGGTGCGCTGATTGCGGCATACTAGCTAACCGACATAGTGAATCTATAGGTAGATAAAGCATGAGCGTAGCTGAAGGCGAAAAAATCCTTATTGTCGATGACGATGAACGCTTGCGCCGCTTGCTGGAGCGCTTTTTAACTGAGCAAGGTTTTCGGGTGCGCGGTGTGGAAAATGCTGAGCAGATGGACCGTGTACTCGCACGCGAGCTGTTTAATTTAGTGGTGCTTGATCTGATGATGCCAGGCGAGGACGGCCTCTCGGTGTGCCGCCGTTTGCGTGCGGATAATAATCAGATTCCTATTATTATGCTGACGGCCAAAGGCGACGAAGCCAGTCGCATTCAAGGTTTGGAGCTGGGTGCGGATGATTATTTAGCCAAGCCGTTTAATCCGCGTGAGCTTTTAGCGCGGATTAAAGCCGTGTTGCGTCGCCAAGCGACCAGGGTGCCGGGCGCACCGGGTAATGAGGAATCACAAGTGACTTTTGGTGATTACACTTTATCTTTGGCCACACGTGAGCTGAGTAAGGGCGATCAAGTGCACATGCTGACGACCGGTGAGTTTGCGGTCTTAAAAGCTTTGGTTGAGCATGCACGCGAACCTTTAACACGCGATAAATTAATGAATTTGGCACGGGGCCGTGAATGGGATGCGTTAGAGCGTTCCATTGATGTGCAGGTCTCACGCTTGCGCCGCATGATTGAGCCGGATCCTTCTAAACCGCGCTATATCCAAACAGTCTGGGGCGTGGGCTATGTGTTTGTACCCGATGGGCAGGCATGAAAACCTCGGTGTTGTATCCACAAAGTTTTTTTGCCCGCACGTTGTGGATGGTGTTACTGGCGGTACTGTTTTCTAAAGCATTGACGTTGATTTACTTAATGCTCAATGAAGATGTGTTGGTGGATCGCCAATACAGTCATGGTGCTGCGCTGACATTACGGGCGTATTGGGCATCGCCAATAGTGGAGCGTCCGGCGATTGCCAAGGCTGCAGGCTTGCAGTTAGTGCAAGAGCATGAAGTGCCGGTCGGTGAAAAACACTGGCCTTATAGCGACATTTTTTTAGAGCAGATGCAGTCTGAACTGGGCGCGGACACCCGTGTGCGTATCAGCGCGCAAACGCCGCCTTCATTGTGGGTCAATGCACCCAGTTTAGGACCCGACTGGATTCGCGTACCTTTGTACCCGCATCCATTACGCGGGCAGCGCGTGTGGAATTTGTTGGCGTGGTTTTTAGGTATTGGCTTGTTATCCACCGCTGCTGCATGGATTTTTGTCAGCCAGCTCAGCGCACCTTTAAAGCGCCTGGTGATTGCCGCACGCCAATTTGGTCAAGGGCGCAGTGTACGTTTGCCGGTGGATATCGACACAGCCAGTGAAATGGCTGAGGTGTATCGCGCCTTTAACCAGATGACCGATGATATTGAGCAAGCCGGACGTGAGCGTGAGTTGATGTTGGCGGGTGTATCACATGATTTACGCACCCCCTTAACCCGTTTGCGTTTATCGCTGGAGTTGCTCGACAGCGACAATGAACTCACTGATGACATGGTGCGTGATATTGACGATATGAACGCTATTTTGGATCAGTTTTTGGCTTTTATCCGCGACGGTAGCGACGAGCCCATGGAAGAGTGCGATCTCAAAGAGTGGATTAGTGCGGTGGTCACCCCATATAACCAACAAGGGCATGCGATTCGTTTATGTTTAGAAGAGATGCCCACGCTATCGTTGCGTCGGGTGTCGATGAAGCGCATGTTGGCTAATTTATTAGAAAACGCATTACGTTATGGCGGTCAAGGTGTTGAAGTGGCTGCGAGTGTGGTGCAAAGCGGGCAGGCGCCTTATGTCGCCATCAGTGTGCTTGATCGCGGTGCTGGATTAAACCCAGAAGATTTACCGCGTATTTTTAATCCTTTTATCCGTGGCGATGAAGCACGCGGTGGTCAAGGCACAGGTTTAGGCTTGGCCATAGTGCAGCGTATTGCTGCACAGCACGGCGCTAAAGTTGAGTTACATAACCGCGCAGGCGGTGGTTTGGAAGCCACGGTGTGTTTGCCGATTACAACGCCTGCAACATAAAGCAATCAGCCTAGTGCTGCTTAAATATCTCAGGGTGAATGCAGTTAATGAGTAATGAAGTGCAAGAAAAAGTTCGCTTGGATAAATGGCTTTGGGCCGCACGTTTTTATAAAACACGTGCGCTGGCTAAAGAAGCCATTGAAGGCGGAAAAGTGCATTGCCGTGGTGAGCGTTGCAAACCCTCAAAAGAGCCTAAAGTGGGCGATGAGTTGGTGCTGCGCACGGGCTATGATGAGCGCACGGTAGTGATTGAGCAGTTGAGCTCTCTACGCCGTGGCGCACCGCAAGCTCAGTTGTTGTATCGCGAAACCGAAGAGAGCTTGAACGCTCGGGAAAAATCCGCTGCCTTGCGTAAAGCTGGCGCATTAGGGATTCAAACGGACGGGCGCCCGAACAAAAAACAACGCCGCCAGATTCATCGTTTTAAAGAGCAATAACGCTGTACAAGGCGGATCTAGTCTATCTAAGTACGTTAATTTTTCTCATCACGGTTTATACTGAGCCGATATTTTATCTGTAGGTGTTGTATGGCGGATTTTGATTTTACTCAGCGCTTTATTTTTGAAAGTACTGATGTGCGCGGTGAGTTAGCCAGTTTGGAAGAAAGTTATGCCCATGTCTTGGCTAAACACACCTACCCTGAGCCCGTAGCGGCTTTATTAGGTGAGTTGCTGACTGCAGCATCCTTACTGATTAATACATTAAAGTTTGATGGCTTATTGGTTCTGCAAGCGCGCTCGCAAGGCCCTGTGCCATTGCTGATGGTGGAATGCTCAAGTGATCGAGAATTGCGCGCTATTGCCCGCTACGAAGAAGAGCAGATTCACAGCGGTGCCACTCTGCAAGAATTGATGCCAGAGGGTGTTCTTGCGCTGACCGTGGATCCACGGGAAGGGCAGCGTTATCAAGGCTTAGTGGCTTTAGATGGTGCGGATTTAGCTGAATGCTTTACCAATTATTTTGTTAACTCAGCGCAGCTACCGACCCGTTTCTGGCTGTATGCTGACGGTCAGCGCGCGCGCGGTATGCTGTTGCAGCAACTGCCAGCTGACCGCATCACTGACAGTGAAGAGCGTGAAGCCAGTTGGCAGCATGCGGTGGCATTAGCGTCAACGTTAACCGCTGAAGAACTCTTAGGTTTAGACAACGAAACAATTTTACATCGCCTGTATCACGAAGAGCAGGTGCGTTTATTTGATAGCACTGATTTAAAGTTTCAATGCAGCTGTACGCGCGAGCGTTCTGCACAAGCTTTAATCAGTCTAGGCTTAGCTGATCTGCAGGCATTGCTGGCTGAACAGGCCGGTACGATTGAGATTGACTGCCAGTTTTGCAATCAAAGTTATCTGTTTAATGAGGCTGATGTTATACAGATGTTCGCTGAACAGGATGCGACGGATGCCTCGAGTACAGTGCATTAACTGCACAACTCTGGCATAATCGCGGGCACTTTTTCATTGTAGCGTTTGATCATCGGCGCTACAAAATCTTTGGAGGACTCGGCTCGGGCCGTTGGGGATCTCATGACGCAAGCAAAAACCGCTGTGTACACCGATATTAGCGCTGCTCAATTAATTGAAGAAGCGGTTCGCCGTGGCGAAGGAAAATTAGCTGTTAATGGTTCATTAGTTGTTGAAACGGGCCACCGTACGGGTCGTTCACCAGCTGACCGTTTTATTGTGCAAGAGTCCAGCACTGAAGCTCAGATTGCTTGGGGTCCGATTAACCGCCCTGTAGCACCGAGCATCTTTGATGCACTTTGGACACGTGTTGAAGCTTACGTTGCTGAACGTGAAAGCTTTGTGTCACATGTGCATGTGGGTTCAGATCCTGCGCATTACTTGCCAGTTAAAATGACCACGACTACAGCGTGGCACAACCTGTTTGGTCGTTGCTTATTTATTACTCCGGATGCCTTTAATCCAGCGAGTAAAGAGCAGTGGCAGATCATTAACGCACCGTTCTTTGAGTGTGTACCTGAGCGTGACGGTACCAACTCTGATGGTTGTGTGATGATTAACTTCGCTGAGAAAAAAGTCTTGCTGGCAGGTATGCGTTACGCTGGCGAAATGAAAAAAGCGATGTTCTCTGTACAGAACTTCCTGTTGCCAGCTAAAGATGTATTGCCAATGCACTGTGCCGCTAACGTCGGTGAAGATGGCGATACCACGTTGTTCTTTGGTTTGTCCGGTACGGGTAAAACCACATTGTCCGCTGATGAAAGCCGTTACCTGATTGGTGATGACGAGCACGGTTGGGGTGTGGGCACTGTGTTCAACATCGAAGGCGGTTGCTATGCAAAATGCATCGACTTGTCTGAGAAAAATGAGCCGGTAATTTGGAAGGCGATTAAGTTTGGTGCGGTACTGGAAAACGTAGTGCTCGATGAGCAGCGCGTACCGGACTACACCGATGACAGCATGACGCAAAACAGCCGTGCTGCGTATCCGCTGCAGAACGTTGAAAAGCGTGTGATTGAGAATCGTGCAGGCGAGCCCAATGCTGTGGTTTTCTTGACTTGTGACCTGACTGGCGTATTGCCACCGGTGTCCATCTTGAATAATGAGCAAGCGGCATACCACTTCTTATCAGGCTACACCGCATTAGTGGGTTCCACTGAAATGGGTTCAGAAGCAGGCATTAAGTCGACCTTCTCAACCTGCTTCGGCGCACCTTTCTTCCCACGTCCAGCGGGCGAATATGCGGATCTACTGATCAAGCGTATTCAAGGCTTTGGTTCAAAAGTCTACTTGGTCAATACCGGTTGGACTGGCGGTGGCTACGGTGTGGGTGAGCGTTTCAATATCCCAACTACACGTGCAGTGATTGCTGCGATTCAAGGCGGTACATTAGTGGGTGCAGAAACTGAGCACTTACCGGTGATCAACTTGGATGTACCAAAATCAGTGCCAGGCGTTGATACAAACTTGCTTAACCCACGCAATACTTGGGCTGATAAAGCAGCTTATGATGCTGCGGCACAGGAGTTGGCGGCTAAGTTTGTCGAAAACTTTAAGAAGTTTGACGTAACTGACGCAATCAAAAATGCAGGCCCTCAGCTGTAATAGCTGACTTGCGTTGATAAAACCGCTCCTTGTGAGCGGTTTTTTTATGCCTAATGGCTCAAGGTATGCAGTGAGCGCACATCTTACAAAGTATGCGCAGGATTACACATGCCAACTGCGCCCATGCTTCTCTAACAAGCTGTGCGCTTGCTCAGGGCCATTTGAGCCTGCAGGGTAAGGGCGAGGGCGCTGATAGTGTTGTTGCCAGCCTTTGAGAATAGGGTCCACCCATTGCCATGCAGCTTCCACTTCATCGCGGCGCATAAACAGGGTCGAGTCATTTTCAATCACGTCCAGTAACAAACGCTCATAGGCTTCCCAGCGGCGATTGTCTTGAAAGGCTTGGGCTAAGTTAATATCCAACTCCACAGGCTCTAAGTGCATACCTTTGCCGGGCGTTTTGGCCATCAATTCAATACTGATGCGCTCTTCAGGTTGCAGGCGAATCAGCAAGTGATTGGCTTGGCTATCGCTAAATAAGCTGTGGGGTACAGGTTTAAATTGAATCACGATCTCCGACGTTTTTTTCGCGAGCCGCTTACCGGTGCGCAGATAAAAGGGCACACCAGCCCAGCGCCAGTTATCAATTTCAACTTCCATGGCTACAAAGGTTTCAGTATCGCTATCGTTGTGTACGTCTTTTTCAAAATAGTAAGCCGGCGCGCTGTGCCCGCCTATATGGCCAGCAGCGTATTGGCCACGTACGGTTTTGTCCCGTACATTCAGCCCGCTGATGGGTTTTAGCGCTTGCAGGATTTTGACTTTTTCATTGCGCACCGCATCGGCATCAAAGCGCACCGGTGCCTCCATCGCCACCAGACATAACAGCTGCAGCAAATGGTTTTGCAGCATATCGCGCATCGCTCCAGCGTGATCGTAGTAAGCGCCACGGTTTTCAACACCGAGTGTTTCATTCACGCTGATCTGCACGTGATCAATATGCGCAGCACGCCATACCGGCTCAAACAGCGCATTGGCAAAGCGTAACGCCATCAGATTTTGTACCGTTTCTTTGCCTAGATAATGATCAATACGAAACACTTGCTCTTCACTAAAAGCAGCACCAATAGTGGCGTTAATCGCCAGAGCTGATTGCAATGAATGGCCGATGGGTTTTTCAATAACGATACGTGTGTTGTGCCCGGCTAAACCATTTAAAGCCAAATGCGACGCGATACTTTCAAAGAGATTAGGCGCAGTGGCTAAGTAATAAATGCAGCTGCGCCCAGGTGTGGTCGCTAGAAAGGTGGCCAGGCGGCCAAAATCAGCGGCTTGATTCGCGTTCATCGCAAAATAGGCTAAACGCTGACTAAAACTTTGCCAGATCGTATCAGAGAAATCCTGACGCTCGATTTGGGCGCGGCAATGGCGCTCGGCTAATTCTAAATAACGTTCGCGAGGCAGTAATTTGCGAGAAATACCAATGATGCGCATATCTTTGGGCAGGCGATTTTCGCGGTGCAAATGGTAAAGTGCAGGCAGTAACTTATGCAAAGCTAAGTCGCCCGTCCCGCCAAACACTAACATGTCACAAGGCATACTCAATGTTACTCTCCTCTGAAAAGCGTGCGAACAAACAGCTGATGTAGTATAACTACAAAATCGCTACATAACCGTGGCACAAGCAAAATGAGTTTAACATTGTGAATCTGTTACAAACTATCGCTCAATCTCTTGATGCACTGCGTAAATCCGAAGTTAAAGTGGCGCAGCATGTCTTAGCTGACCCCGCTGCTGTGATGCACAGCTCAATGTCCGACTTAGCCGCCGTCGTTGGTGTGAGTGAGCCGACCATTGTGCGTTTTTGTCGTGCGGTAGGCTGTCAGGGTTTTCAAGATCTGAAGCTCAAACTGGCGCAAAGCTTGGCTGCGGGTGCAAGTTTCGGTCAATTTTCGATCAGTGAAAATGATGCTGTGACGGATTATGCGCTGAAGATTTTTGATACAACGCTGCACACTTTAATCGAAGTGCGTGAGCGCTTAAATGTTGAAGCTTTGGAAGCGGCTATTGCGGTGATGGCTAAAGCGCAGCGCGTTGAGTTTTATGGTTTTGGTGCGTCAGGAGCAGTGGCAGCCGATGCGCAGCATAAGTTTTTCCGTTTATTGCTGACTGCCGCTGCTTACAGTGATCCCCATATGCAAGCGATGTCAGCGGTGACCTTAGACTCTACCGATGTCGCCATTTGTATTTCGCAATCCGGCCGCTCTAAAGATCTGCTGACGACTGCGCATCTGGTGCGTGAAACGGGGGCGATTTTAATTACGCTATGCCCCAGTCATACGCCGCTAGCTGAGCTGGCTAGTATTCATTTAGCCATTGATGTGCAAGAAGACACTGAAATTTATACGCCGTTAACCTCGCGTATCGCTCACTTGGTGGTGATTGATGTATTGGCGATGGGTGTGGCGATGGCGCGTGGACCGTCTTTGGTCAATCACTTAAAAAGTGTCAAGCGCAGTTTACGCAGCCTGCGATTGTCGCCCAAGACTGCTAAGTCACCTGATGAAGACTAGGCCTGATGCGAGTCTTGTGCTTTTCAAGCGTCGCTAAAACTGGCACTATCACATCATTATTACTTTATCGCTAAGCGCCCGCTGGCAAACTTCAAAGTTTGTGCGGCACCTGTGTGTTGCTCAATACCCCGCAACTGCAGGCTTTAAGCATACTCTTCGATCAAAGAGGACCTTTTATGGCTCAGGCCATTCCTGCCTTAGAAATACGTGATTTACATAAACGTTATGGCTCTTTAGACGTTTTAAAAGGCATTTCTTTAACCGCCAATGATGGCGATGTTATATCCATATTGGGCTCATCGGGCTCAGGTAAATCAACGTTTTTACGCTGCATTAATTTGCTTGAAAATCCCCATCATGGGCAGATTTTATTTTCTGGTGAAGCTTTGGAGCTCAAAGCTGATCGTGACGGTCAGTTAGTTGCGGCCAATAATCAGCAAATCAATCGCTTGCGCACGCAAGTGGGCTTTGTGTTTCAGAATTTTAATTTATGGCCACATATGACTGTGCTCGATAATATTATCGAAGCGCCACGTCGTGTATTGGGTTTAAGTAAAGATGAAGCCATTGCCAGTGCTGAAACGCTACTGGCAAAAGTCGGCATTGCTGATAAACGCCATGCTTACCCCAATCAATTATCCGGTGGCCAGCAGCAACGTGCAGCGATTGCTCGCACTCTAGCGATGCAGCCTAAAGTGATTTTGTTTGATGAGCCCACCTCAGCGCTTGATCCTGAAATGGTGCAAGAGGTGCTGGGTGTGATCCGTGCTTTAGCCGATGAAGGCCGCACCATGTTATTGGTCACGCATGAAATGAGCTTTGCCCGTCAAGTTTCGAGTAAAGTGATATTTTTACATCAAGGTTTAGTTGAAGAGCAGGGCACACCGGATCAGGTGTTTGATAACCCGCAGTCTGAGCGCTGTAAGCAATTTATGTCCAGTCATAACCATTGAGGCAATAACAATGAAGAGCTATAAAAAATTACTCTTAGTGGCAGCGGCAAGTATGTCATTTGCGACAGCGAGTTTTGCTGTAGAAACACTTAAAATTGGTACTGAAGGTGCTTACCCACCGTTCAACCTGATTGACTCCAACGGTGAAGTGGTTGGTTTTGACTTGGATATTGCGCAAGCACTGTGCAAGAAAATGGCTGTTGAATGCAGCGTGGTGACTTCGGATTGGGATGGCATTATTCCAGCGCTGAATGCGAAGAAATTCGATTTTTTAGCCGCTTCCATGTCCATTACTGAAGAGCGTTTGCAAGCTGTTGATTTTACTGAGCCCTATTACACCAATGGCTTACAGTTTATTGCGCCAAAAAGCAGCGACTTTAAAATTGATAAGAACAGCCTGAAAGGTAAAGTGATTGGCGCACAGCGTGCGACGATTGCCGGTAATTGGTTGGAAGATAATTACGGTAAAGCGATCGATATCAAGTTTTATGACACCAATGAAAACGCCTACTTAGATTTAGCTTCAGGTCGTTTGGATGGTGTGCTGGCTGATAAGTTTGTGAACTGGGAGTGGCTCAAAAGCGAAGCCGGTGCTGACTATGAGTTTAAAGGTGAGCCCGTGTTTGATAACGACAAGATCGGTATCGCGTTACGTAAAGGCAACAATGAGCTGCGTGAGCGTTTAAATACGGCGCTTAAAGAAATTGTTGAAGACGGTACCTACAAGACCATCAATGATAAATATTTCCCATTTGATGTGTATTAATTTTTAAGACTGCACTGTAAAAGCCGCCACTTTGTTGTGGCGGTTTTACTTTGCGCACCACACAAGTATTTCTGATGAATTTCGAACTTTATGGTTTTGGCCCAGCACTGCTTGCTGGTGCTTGGATGACAATTCAATTGGCCCTGTGCTCCTTGGCTTTAGGTTTATGCCTGGGCTTGGGTGGCGCTTTAGCAAAAACCTCACCGTACCGTGTTTTACGTTGGCTGGGGGATGCCTACTCCACCATGGTGCGTGGCGTGCCTGAGTTATTGTGGGTGTTATTGATTTATTACGGTTCAGTGGGTTTTGTCCGCGAACTGGGTGAGGCGATTGGTCATCCTGAGTTGGAGCTGACTGCCTTTTCTGCAGGTGTTCTGGCTTTAGGCCTGTGCTTTGGCGCCTATGCCACTGAAGTATTTCGTGGTGCTTTATTAGCTATTCCACGCGGGCATCGCGAGGCAGGTTTGGCGTTAGGTTTGTCACGCCCACGTATTTTGTTTCGTTTAGTACTGCCGCAAATGTGGCGTATCGCTATTCCCGGTTTAGGCAATTTATTTATGATTTTGATGAAAGATACCGCATTGGTATCTGTTGTCGGTCTCAATGAGGTGATGCGCAGCGCGCAAGTGGCGGTGACGTCCTCTAAGCAGCCCTTCACCTTCTTTATGGTGGCTGCTTGTATTTACTTGACGCTCACAGTCATCAGCATGCTGATCTTGCACTTGTTTGAGAAACGCGCCAATCGTGGCTTCACTAGGAGTGCAGCATGAATTGGGATGTGATTATTAAGTGGCTGCCGCGACTGGCTGAAGGGGCGCAGCTGACCTTAGAGTTGGTGGGTATAGCGGTGTTAGTGGGATTGCTGATTGCTATCCCGCTGGGTATGGCGCGCTCGTCACGCCATTGGTATGTGCGCGCGTTACCCTTTAGCTATATTTTCTTTTTCCGTGGCACGCCTTTATTGCTGCAATTGTTTTTGGTGTATTACGGTTTGGCGCAGTTTGATGTGATCAAGCAGGGTCCATTGTGGCCGTATTTGCGTGATCCGTATTGGTGTGCGCTGATTGCCATGACCATGCATACTTCAGCTTATATCGCGGAGATTATCCGTGGTGCGATTCAAGCGGTACCGCCAGGCGAGGTTGAAGCCGCGCGTTCTTTAGGTATGACGCGGGCGCAAACCATGTGGCATATTATTTTGCCGCGTGCCGCGCGCATTGGTTTGCCGGCGTACAGCAATGAAGTGATTTTGATGCTTAAAGCCAGCTCCTTAGCCAGCACCATCACTTTGCTGGAACTCACGGGGATGGCGCGTACTATTATTGCGCGCACCTATTTGCCGGTTGAAATCTTCTTTGCTGCAGGTTTGTTCTATCTGGTGATGACCTTTATTTTGGTGCAGATTTTTCGCTGGTTGGAACGTAAATTACGCGTGGATGCGTTACAGGCTCGTTAAGTGCCTGATCTGAAGACTCCCTTGCTGAAAGGGGATGCCTTACGCGAGCGTTTCTTAGCGCTGGACGCTTTTGTGTTAGCTCAGCAAAGCGTTTGGCGTGAAAAACCCTTTATCCAGCAGCAATTGCACTGGGAAACGCAACTTCCAGAGTTGGCGGCTTGGTTGCGTGGGCGCAGCTTGGCGGATGCAGAGGCGAGCCATACCAACCTGTGCTCGCTTGCGGCGCCACATCCTTTCCCACATTGGGCACAACAGGCCGAGCAATTGTGTCGGGTTGGTGCTTTTAATGCGGCTGAACTCAACGCGCGCCCCTTGCGTATGCAAAGTGGTATTGCGCAGCGCAAGTGGCAACAAATTGAAGCCTTTGCTAGCGCAATGCACAGCGATACGCAGCATGTATTACAGCCAACTCAGCGCTGGCTGGATTGGTGTGCGGGTAAAGGTCATTTGGGGCGCTATTTAGCTTGGCCGGATGCACAGCTGGAATGTTTAGAGTTTAATCCCGAGTTGATTAGTAGTGGGCAGGCCATCAGTCAGCGCCACTTACCCCAAGCCCAACATAGGTTGTGTGACGTGATGAGTGCTGCCAGTGCGCCACCTTTGCAGAGTTGTGATGCGGTTGTCGCTTTGCATGCGTGTGGTGATTTGCACACGCATCTCGTGCGCCAAGTGAGTCTGCAGCAGACCAGCACGCTGGCTTTAGCTCCCTGCTGTTATAACCGTATTCAGGCTGAACACTATCAGCCACTTTCAAGCGCTGGAAAAAACTCAAAACTGCAGCTGGATCGTGATGACTTAAGTTTGCCATTAGCCGCGACGGTCACAGCGACCACCCGTGAGCGACGTTTGCGTGATCAATCGATGGCTTGGCGTTTAGCCTTTGATATTTTGCAGCGTCAAGTGCGTGGCGTGGATGAGTATTTACCCACTCCCTCGTTAGCATCCACATGGTTTAATAAACCCTTTGCCCTGTGGTGCCAGGATCTGGCTGCATTGAAAAAACTACCAGCTGTACCTGAGCAAGACTGGGTGCAACTTGAGGCGCAAGGATGGCAGCGTTTAGCACAGGTGCGTAATTTAGAATTAGTACGTGGCATATTTCGACGGCCTCTAGAATTATGGCTGGTGCTGGATCAGGCCTTGTTTTTATCTGAGCAGGGTTTTTCTGTGACAGTCGGGGAGTTTTGCTCTGCTGAGCTCACGCCGCGCAATCTTTTATTGTTAGCACAGCGGCTCTAATAAATAGCGCTAACCTTGATGGATACTCAGTTACAACTAGATTGAAGTATCCTGTGCAACTGCTTGAATTCACTCAAGTTAAAAATATTTACAGAAAGGCTTTACAAGGCACTTCGAATCTATATAATAGCCGCCATTGCCGGTATAGCTCAGTTGGTAGAGCAACTGACTTGTAATCAGTAGGTCCCGAGTTCGACTCTTGGTGCCGGCACCAATTTACAGTCTGACTGTAGACACAAAAAAAGCTTTGTG
>QXGG01040790.1_pt1 | contig 26001 bp, 19 predicted proteins | sample 1982491 | NCBI WGS metagenome assembly QXGG01 (sample SAMN09924614, study PRJNA488089) | Wastewater metagenome, whole genome shotgun sequencing project. | isolation source: South African research farm wastewater | place: South Africa: Irene, Agricultural Research Council, Animal Production... | reverse complement strand
CCAATCACCTTACACTCAGTAAACTTGACCTCATGGAGGGTATCCACAAACTTCACGAGAGTGAAATCGCACTGTCTAAACTCGCAGGTATCGAACGAAGTATTATCGAGCATTTTTTTTGAAAAGTCGCACGAAATAAATACACAGTTATAATACTCTTGCTCTAATTCGACCTCATTAAAATTGATATTCTCTAGTGTCTGATTTTCCATTTTGAATCTGTTTAAACTGACTACAAAGATTGCAAAGTCTTCCCGATTTACCAATTGTAGCAAGCCATAACATCCACATAATACCCAATCTCTACTATCACACAGTCTTACAAAGCTTTAAGTGGAAACAAGTTACCTATATAATTTTATTTTTGGTTTAGTATCCATATCTTTAATAGGATTTGGGAAACTATACAAGTTCTTGTACTTGTATTTTTAGTAATCTCGGTGTTGCAGCCTTGAAAGGGCAAGAGGAAGAAAACAAATAAGAAACAAGAGCTATAACCACTATTGAATAATTTATTAATCAAAATAAGAGAAAACATGTTGAAAAAGACTTTCTATTTAGGACTAATCTTGGTTGCGCTATCATCCTGCCAGCAAACAACAAATGACAAAAAGCAGGAGCCAAATGAAGTAAAACTCAAGTCCGAAGTGGTACTTAAGGATTATGGTAAAGACCCATTGGTAATCAACATTGATGATTACACCATAGAAAACGAGACCTTTAGAACAACCATCTGGACAGGAGATCACCTACAGCTAACTGTAATGTCAATACCTGTAGGAGGAGAGGTAGGACTCGAGATTCACTCCGACATTGAGCAGTTTCTAAGAATTGAAGAAGGAGAAGCAGAAGTATTGATGGGAGATGAAAAGGACAACCTTAATTTTGTTCGTAAAGCCAGTGAAGATGATGCCATCTTTGTTCCGACAGGAAAATGGCATAACATCAAGAATACAGGTGATAAACCTCTAAAACTATATTCTATCTATGCCAAACCCGAGCATGAGCATGGCACAATACACCAAACAAAAGCAGAGTCGGATGCAGATCACCACGATCACGACTAAGTTTATGCTATAACCTATCATAAAGAAAAGGCGCTTGATTATTTATACTAATCCAGCGCCTTTTCTTTAAAACATCTAATTTTGTTGCTCTTCAAATCAACCCACTCGACTACTCTTAACCTCCTGACGATGTACCGCAACCACAGAACCAATGCTAGCCGTAATGATACAGCCGATAGATAGCCATTGACTCGCACTCAGGAACTCATTTAAGAAGATTAGACCAAAGAAGGCGGCAAAAGCTGGGTGAAGACTCATTAAGATGCTAAAAGTCTTAGATGGAAGGTTCTTGAGCCCTATGAAGTCGAGCGTAAAAGGAATGGCACTCGAAAAGATTGCAACAGCTAATCCCATCAAAAAGTATCGAGGAGTAATATTAGACAGCTCTCCACTGAATATACCAAAAGGTAAGATAAAAAGTGCAGCAACACAAAGCCCAATAGGCACAGCATCCCGACTACGCATCAAGTGCGAGATCCGACCACCCATAACAATATAGAGTGCCCAACAGATTCCTGCAAGTAAAACAAAGAGTAAACCTATGGGATCTATCCCACTATCTCCACTCCATGGGACAATAAGGAAGATGCCGACTCCTGCAAGCAAAGCCCAAACTAGATCTTGAACTCGGCGAGAGCCGAGTAAGGCAAGCATTAATGGGCCAAGAAACTCTACAGTTACGCCTAACCCAAGGGGGATACGTTTAATTCCGAGATAAAACAGGAGATTCATACCACCAAGAAGCAAACCGTAAGGGATTACAGTTTTCCATTGCTGGCGTGTGACATTAAAAAGATTGGGACGGTGAATTAAGAATAGTATAATCGCGGATAACCCGATTCGCAGTGTACTTGTACCACTTGCTCCCATTACAGGGAAAATACGTTTAGCTATTGAAGCTCCACCCTGCACACTAATCATTGACATGAGAACGGCAGGAACTGCTCTATTAGAAGAAGATTTCTTCATCGATTACTATTTTAATATATATAAACTAAAATCTGAATAAACGAGCGTGTATTCTTATGTAAGGATTTAGGCTAGGTTAAAACGAGAAAGATACCCCTTTGATGTAAAAAAGCAGCTACAAAGTATTGTAACTGCTCCTTCTTAGGATGTGGGCGTTGACGGATTCGAACCGCCGACCCTCTGCTTGTAAGGCAGATGCTCTAAACCAACTGAGCTAAACGCCCTTTTATTTCTAAAAGCGATGCAAAGATACGGTAATTTTTATCACTTACAAATTTTGTCTTAGTTTTTTTCAAGATTTCTCAACACTTACCCCTATTTAGAAATCTATTAAATAGCTAAAACACCACTACTAAGGCAAAACAAAACGAGTAAGTCATTTGCCTACTGCGAGTAAGTCGCTAGGGCTAAACAACCTAGTACTAATAAAATTGGAATAGATGACTTTAAACCACTAGCCAAAATGCTCAGCAGCCTCATCGGTGAGTTTTTTGAGAATTCGAGCTGGATTACCCACCACAACACAATCGTCGGGCACGTCACGTGTAACTACACTTCCTGCACCAACAACCACACGATTGCCTATCGTTACGCCTGGACAGATAACAACTCCTCCCCCTATCCAAGAATCATCACCTATAGACACGGGGTAAGCCACTTCAACTGACTCACGTCGGGCCATAAAGTCGAGAGGATGATGGGGAGTATAAATCTGAACATTGGGGCCTACAAGGGTATGATTTCCGATCTTGATTAAACCACCATCAAGAAACGTACAATTCATATTGATAAATACATGCTCCCCTAAGATGATGCCATCGCCATAATCACAAAAGAAAGGCGGGCTAATCATTGAGCTGTCTGGAATAGTTGGCACAAGATCTTTTAGGGCCTCACGAAAACCTGGACCTCGGCAATAAGTTTTATTGAAAACAGAGACCTTATATTTACCTATTTTAAGGCGCTCTCGAATATCCGAGTCCGAAACATCGGAGTACTCTTGATTGCGCATTTTCTCAAATTCCGTTGACATTGTCTTTCTTATTTTTAAATTTGATCAGAAGTAAACACCCAGTCGTCTCCATCTGAAAGCTCGGGATTATAGCTGAAACCTTCCCAATGAAAGTTCAGTAGCTCTTGAGGAGTTTCAATTTTATTCTTTATGATGTATCGAGTCATTTCACCACGACACATTTTAGCATACACCACAACAGTCTTGAGCTTACCATCTTTCCAAACTTTAAATTCGGGAGTAATGATACGGACTGCTGCTTTGACTTTGTCCCAATGAAACAGTCTTTTCATCTCCTCACTTGCCAAATAACAAAGGGTACCTCCTTGCTTCTGAATATCGTCAATAAAAGCATCGGTCAAAACATCTCGCCAAGAGTTGAATAACGAAACACCACCCCACTCTTCAAACTTAATATCTCCCTCCAAACGGTAGTTTCTAATTCCATCCAACGGACGAAGCAATCCATAACCAAAGGAGCTTAAACGTAGGTGGTCTTGAGCATAATCAAAATCATCGGCAGAGAAACTAGCAGCATCAACCCGCTTAAAAACAATGCCAGTGTAGGCTAAAACAGCAGGTAAACTAGGAGCCTCATCGCCGTGGAATACCTGGTAACGCTCGTGGTTATCTAGCGCTATTTTAGAATTTACACGAAGTAATTTCTCCAAATCGGAGACAGTTCTTTGAGCCATCAGAAATGCAATTTCCGAAGCCTTATCTTTATAATGAGGTTCTGTAACAAAAGGATATTTCACTTTTGTTTGGGCTGTCATTGTTTTGGCACAAGATAATAGGATCAACATGGGCTGTATATTTTATATCTGAATCCAAACAAAGATAAGAGATATAAGTGCATAGCAATAAAAAAGACGGGAATAAATCCCGTCTTAATTTTATCTATATTCTCTAAGATAGTTCTTAGATTTCGTATTCTTGCCAGCTCTTGATTTGAATATCTTTTTCGGTCATTTCGCAGAATGCCTCGATAAAAGCACTTGCTAAACGGTCGTTAGTTATTAGCGGAATATTGTGATCTATCGCTGCACGACGGATCTTATAACCGTTAGTCAACTCTCGTTTGGTTTGATTCTTAGGGATATTGACAATCAGCTCAATTTTATGATCTTGAATTAACTTCATCACGTTCAGTGCATTGTCGGGGTTTTCATCAGGCCAGAATACTGTTGTGGCCTTGATACCGTTATCTTCTAAAAACTTGGCTGTACCAGCAGTTGCATAAATGTTATAACCTTTGGCAAACAGTCTCTTGCTTGCATCAAGTAAATCTACTTTTGAGTGTACTGCACCCGAAGAGAGCATTACGTTTTTCTTCGGAATGGTAAACCCTGTTGATAACATCGCATTAAGTAGTGCTTCAGAAGCTGTACTACCTAAACATCCTACTTCTCCTGTCGAAGTCATATCTACACCCAAGACTGGGTCGGCATTTTGAAGTCGAGAGAAAGAGAACTGCGAAGCTTTAACCCCTACCCAATCCACTTCGAATACCGATTTATCAGGTCTTTCGTATGGAGCATCAAGCATTATGCGAGTAGCAGTGTCGATAAAGTTGCGCTTAAGCACTTTCGATACAAATGGAAAGCTACGTGAAGCTCTCAAGTTACACTCAATTACCTTCACCTCGTTGTTACGAGCAAGGAATTGGATGTTGAATGGGCCTGAAATATTTAGTTCTTTGGCAATCTTTTCACAGATTCTCTTGATTCGACGTGCTGTTCCAACATAGATTTTCTGAGCAGGGAACATCAGTGTAGCATCACCCGAGTGAACTCCTGCAAATTCGACGTGTTCTGAGATAGCGTATTCGATGATTTCACCTTTATCGGCTACCGCATCAAACTCAATCTCTTTTGCACGCTGAAGGAACTGAGACACTACCACAGGGAACTCTTTGGATACATCCTTAGCCATTTTAAGGAAGTCTTTGAGTTGATCGTCGTCGTGGCACACATTCATAGCTGCACCCGAAAGTACATACGATGGACGAACCAAGACAGGGTAACCCACTTTGTCAACAAAGCTTTGTACCTCCTCTAGGCTAGTAAGCTCTTGCCAAGCAGGCTGATCGATTCCTAAGCGGTCAAGCATAGCAGAGAATTTGTTTCTGTTCTCAGCTTGGTCAATCGAAACAGGAGAAGTTCCAAGTACTGGGATAGACTGTCTGAACAGCTTCATCGCCATATTATTTGGAATCTGACCTCCAACCGATACAATCACACCACGAGGAAGTTCTAGGTCAACTACATCGAGTACGCGCTCAAAAGTAAGCTCGTCGAAGTAGAGACGGTCGCACATGTCGTAGTCTGTTGATACCGTTTCGGGATTATAGTTGATCATGATTGATTTGTAACCAAGTTTTCGAGCAGTTTGAACTGCGTTTACCGAACACCAGTCAAACTCAACCGAGCTACCGATACGGTAGGCTCCAGAGCCCAAGACAATCACAGATTTTTCATTAGGATAGTAGTTCACATCGCTACCTTTTGCACCGTAAGTGATGTATAGGTAGTTTGCTAGGTCAGGATGTTCAGCTGCAACCGTATTGATACGTTTTACAACTGGTACAATGCCCAACTCTTTTCTTACCTTACGAACGTGGAGATTTTCTTTCTCCATGCTTCCAGTAGCGTTTAGCACGATACGTGCAATTTGGAAGTCGGAGAAACCAAGTACTTTGGCCTCTTTTAGAACTTCGGCTGGTATCTCTTCGATCGTATTGTAAACCGCTAACTTATCTTTGAAGTCAACGATGTTCTTTAAGCGATCTAAGAACCAAGGATCAATCTTTGTCAAGTCGTGGATACGCTCAATTGAGTACCCCTCTTCAAGAGCTTGCGCAATGGCAAAGACTCTCAAGTCTGTAGGACAAGAAAGCTCCTTGTCAAGATCGTCGAAATGAATGTTATTATTGGCCACAAAACCGTGCATTCCCTGCCCAATCATACGTAGACCTTTCTGCATAATCTCTTCGAAGGAGTGTCCGATAGACATAATCTCACCTACCGACTTCATGCTCGAACCTATTTCGCGAGACACACCTGCAAACTTAGTTAAGTCCCAACGTGGTATCTTACAAATGTAGTAGTCCAAGCTTGGTGCTACGTAGGCAGAGTTGGTGGTTCCCATCTCACCGATTTGATCTAGGGTGTAGCCAAGTGCAATTTTTGCTGCAACAAGTGCCAAAGGATAACCTGTAGCTTTAGAAGCTAAGGCCGAAGAACGACTCAAACGAGCATTCACCTCAATAACACGGTAGTCTTGAGTTTGTGCATTAAATGCATACTGAATATTACACTCTCCAACAATGTTTAGGTGTCGGATAGTTCGTACAGAAAGTTCTTTAAGCTCGATAAGTTCATCTTCGGATAGTGAACATGTGGGGGCAACCACAATCGACTCACCTGTATGAATTCCTAACGGATCAAAATTTTCCATACTCGCCACTGTGAAACAGTGGTCATTAGCATCACGGATGACTTCAAACTCAATCTCTTTCCAACCTTTTAGCGACTCCTCAACTAAAATTTGCTTTGCAAATGAAAAGGCACTCTCGGCCAAGGAGATAAACGCTTTTTCGTCACTACAGATCCCACTACCGAGACCTCCCAACGAATAAGCCGAACGTACCATTACAGGGTAGCCAATCTTGCGAGCGGCAGCCAATGCTTCGTCCATACTCTCCACAGCCTGACTGATGGGTGTTTTAATGTCGATCTCATTGAGCTTCTTCACAAACAAGTCGCGGTCTTCGGTATTCATAATCGCCTCAACAGAAGTACCAAGCACTTTCACATTATACTTATCGAGCGTACCCGAGGTATAAAGTTCAGTTCCACAATTCAGAGCAGTTTGTCCACCGAAAGCCAATAGGATTCCGTCAGGGCGCTCTTTCTTGATGATCTCTTCTACAAAATGAGGCGTTACTGGCAAAAAGTAAACCTGATCTGCTATCCCTTCAGAAGTCTGAATGGTTGCAATGTTTGGGTTTACTAATACAGACTTAATCCCCTCTTCCTTCAAGGCGATTAAAGCTTGCGAACCGGAGTAATCAAACTCTCCCGCTTGACCAATCTTTAGGGCTCCAGAGCCTAAGACTAGCACTTTTTTAATTTCTTTTACCATCACTCTCTACAATTATAATTTAAATTGTCCATCGGATAAATAGCCAAAAAAAATGCGTTGGTCTTTTTAAGGACGACAACGCATTATATTTTGAAAAGATAAAAAACAAGGAATCGGACTGAAGTATTTAATACTCGTCCCAACTGAATTCCATGCGACTTTTTTCTTTTGAACTATCATATCTCTCTATTATTTAGGCAAATTAAGTACTAATATTTAAACTGAACAAAGATTTTGGAACTTTTTTGCTAAGTTTGTCTGAGAATTATAAATATTGAATTTTTATGGAAACTGTAGTGAGTGGAATACGCCCAACTGGGGATTTACACCTTGGGAACTATTTTGGAGCGGTAAAGAGTTTTTTGCAAATGCAGCACGAATACAACTGCTATTTCTTTATAGCGGATTGGCACTCTTTGACTACACACCCCAAACCCGAAGATATAGTCAAAAACGCACGTGGTGTTTTGGCGACTTACCTAGCTTGTGGTATTGACCCAGAAGTATCTACCATATACATCCAAAGCGATGTTAAGGAGGTATTAGAACTTTATCTATACCTTAATATGAACGCATATTTGGGTGAGCTTGAACGTACAACAACCTTCAAAGATAAGGCACGTCAACAGCCCGAAAACGTCAATGCAGGGCTACTAACCTATCCAACGCTTATGGCTGCTGATATCATGCAACATCGCGCGGTTAAAGTTCCAGTAGGTAAGGATCAAGAACAAAATATGGAGATGGCTCGCAAATTTGCACGCCGATTCAACCATACATACGAAACCGATCTTTTCCCTGAACCAGAATCTTTTTCTTATACCAAACAGGCATTAAAGATTCCTGGACTTGATGGATCTGGAAAAATGGGTAAATCGGAAGGAAACTGCATCTACCTAATCGACGATGAGAAAACCATTCGCAAGAAAGTAATGAAAGCAGTTACTGACGAAGGTCCTCAAATGGAAAATAGCCAGAAACCAGAAGTTATCGAAAACCTATTCACTTTCTTGGATATCGTATCAACTAAAGATACTTACGACTACTTCAACGAAAAATGGAACAACTGTTCCATTCGTTACGGCGATTTGAAGAAGCAAATTGCTGAAGACATCATTGCTTTCAACGCACCAATCAGAGAAAAAATCCTTGATTACAAAGCAAATACTGAGTTGTTAGACAAAGTAGCAAAGCTTGGAGCAGACAAAGCGCGCGAAAGTGCACACAAAACACTTGAAGAAGTAAGAAAGATTATTGGCTTCCACCTATAAGGATACAATCATCGACAAAATACAAATAGGGGGATTTGACTACATTGTCAAATCCCCCTATTCATTATATATAACGTTAGGTTAAACCTAAGTTTAACGTTCGAATAGTTTATTAATATTATCATCTAAGATAGTCGACAAAACTAGCAAGCCATCAGGCGTATAGTTAGGGGCAGCACAAGCAAACAAAGCATCAACAAGACTTCCCATTTCACTATGACTAAGCACCTGGCCATAAACAATAGCAGCCGACTTAGCTAAGGTTAATGCCAATATAGAGTGCACCTCACTCTTAATATCTCCACCTTTATCCATAGCTGTTTCGAGCATCTTATGCACTAGGGCTACAGGATCAAGACCTTCGATACCTTCGGGGATTCCATTGATAGCATAACTTCCACCACCAAGATTGGTTAACTCAAACCCTACAGCACTAAAGTCTTCTTTCAAACTTTCGAGTATAGTTGATTGAGATACTGGCAAGTCAATAATTTCAGGAAACAATACGCCTTGCGATGAACCCTTCTTCTGCTGAATCTGGTTCATGTATTTGTCGTACAATACACAGACATGTGCACGGTGCTGATCAATCAACATTAAGCCCGACTTAACAGAGGTTAGTATATATTTACCCTTGAATTGCAGCAGTGTAGAACCCTTTTCGTAGTTCTGCTCCTCTTCATACAGACTAGCCGAAGCCTTACTCTGAATAGGTTCTCCGAGTTCGAAAGAGCTATCGGTAGTGAAGTCTGCTGTGGGGGCAGATGGGGTATTCATCTTGCTGCCTTTTGATACTCCAGCATAAAGCTCTTCCCAATCAAGTTCTTTGCGCTTATAAACAGGCGCTGAACCTGTTTTAAAAGGGTTAAAGTCGGTGTTGACATGGACTTGAGGAACAGCTACAGGTTCGGTATCGTCGAACGTTGGAATATCAGGCATGCCTTCGGTATCAAAGTCGATTGAAGGAACCTCGTTGAACCTGCCTAAAGTCTCTTTGACTCCAGCGGCGATTATCTGCCAAATAGCCTGCTCATTCTCAAACTTAATCTCTGTCTTAGTAGGGTGAATGTTAACATCAATGGTAGCAGGGTCAATATCGAAATAGACAAAATAAGAGATCTGATCGCCCGAGGGAATTAGCTCTTGATAAGCTTCCATCAAGGCTTTATAGAAGTATGGGTGACGCATGTATCGTCCATTAACAAAGAAGAACTGGTGTGCACCTCTTTTTCTAGACGATTCAGGCTTACCCACAAATCCTGTGATATTGATTAAAGTAGTATCTACCTCTAAAGAAAGTAGCTCTTGATTGAGTTTCTTGCCAAACAAATGTAATATGCGTTGACGTATAGTAGCGGGTGGTAGATTGAATAGTTCGAGATCATTACTGTATAGCGTGAAGGCAACCTCAGGGTTTACTAAGGCTATCTGCTCGAACTCGTTTAATATTTTGTTTAGCTCAGTCGCATCGGTTTTTAAAAACTTACGCCGAGCTGGTACATTATAAAATAAGTTTTTAATGATAAAGTGTGAACCGTTATTTGTAGCAACAGCCTCTTGAGCTTCTAGCTTAGAACCTGCCATACGGATGCAAACTCCAACCTCATCTTCGGCTCTCTTGGTCAATAATTCAACCTGAGCAATGGCTGCAATCGAAGCCAACGCTTCTCCACGGAAACCCATAGTACGCAAAGAGAAAAGATCGGATGCCTGCCTTATTTTAGAAGTAGCATGACGTTCAAAAGCCAAGCGAGCATCCATTTCGGACATACCACAACCATCATCAATTACCTGCATGGAAGTTTTCCCTGCATCATTAATGATAATTTGAATGTTCTTTGCACCTGCATCAATGGCATTCTCTACAAGTTCTTTGATTACGGATGCTGGACGTTGGATTACCTCACCTGCCGCAATTTGATTGGCTACAGAGTCTGGTAATAACTGAATTATATCACTCATTTTGACTTTTACTTTATACTAATTTAGAATAGCGAAAATGACCATTCACCTGTTAATATATAATTCCACAGGAAGATTAAAAAAAGAATCATGACTAAAATCACACCAAAAGAGAACGGCTTCTTAGTCTTACTCTTCCGCTTCTTGAGATGTACGGTGCTTTCTACAAACTTACCTCTAAGATCTTCAGGATTGAATTCCTTTTTATCGGGCAACAATCCTAGATCTCTTTTGGCCTGCTCTTCCATCTTATCAAGCTTCTCCTTGCGCTCATTAACATAGATTGTTTGATGATTAAACCGACGAGGATTCTGCATTTTATTTCCTAAAAAACTCATACTACTTATCTTTAGCGTTTAATACTACGCGGATCAATTTTAGGTTTCTCAAGCTCTGGAGTACTCTTCTTTAACTTATGCTCTGCCTTTTTATCTACCCAATTAAAGATATCCTCTTTAGACTTGGGACGAAGATATTCAAGCCATACAAAATTATCAAGATAGAGTTGATCCGCAGGAATTTGAGTAAACGGATAAAGAACTCCGTTAGACTGTGGGAACATCTTCATCTTCTGCATTTGCATGTTAGCAATATACAAAGTCATAAAGCTAGTTTCAGCACGTATCAAGCCAAGTAAAGTTAAATCTTTCTCCTCGGGGTAAAATCCGACAATGACATTACCCGAAACATCAATCTGATGAATCTGTCCTTTTTGGAAGAATGCCTCAATTTCATTACCTGAAATTTGATTGTAGTGCAAACTATCCTTTTGCTCTACAGCTAAAGCTTGTTTCTCAATATGTGCACGATCTATTGTACTGTCGTTCATAAACAAAGAGATCTTCTCACCTAAGAGCTGCTGAGTCCCATTCCACACCACAGGATCGTTTAGCAAAGTAATGCAAGAATCCTTGGAGTTGTAGATTAGGGTATCACAAACACCTTGCAAGTCATCTCTAAATATACGGACCTTATCATAAACCCGAACCTCTCTAAAAACAGAGTCGGTATTTAAATCATAGGTATTGAGTCTTAGTGTATCTCCATGGATATATAAACTATCGCCTTGCGAGTAGTCAATAGCCACAGCTCGATCGGTAGCAAAAGCATTTTGTAACCTTTCATCATAATAACAGTAATTACCAGTCAGCAAGTTCTTGTTGATGGTATCGGTCATTTCGATATTTTGGAATGCCTCACCAATACCCAATAAACGATCATAATAAAGGCTATCACCAGTAAGTATTTTACCTTCGGTATATATCTGAGATCGATTCAGAAGCTCAGCCTGCTCTTTGGATGTATTATAAAATCCTTTAGTTGAAAGAATCTTATTGGCTGCACTAAGTATCTCTGATGGACCCAGAATAGTTGCTATAGTATTATCTGTATTATAGATCAACGTATCAGAGAAAAGCTCCATCTGATCGTTGGTTAGATGCACTTCTTTCTTAAACTTAGCAACCTTCGTTGACGGGCTATATTCTCCCCAATCCGAAACAAGTAAATTAATCGTATCTTTCAGCGTTCCACCATTGAAGTAATAACCTAAGTCTTGAATACGATCAAAGTTTAAGCTATCGGTAGTTAATGTGGTACTAATATTCTCCATACGGATATTGTCTCTTAGTCGAGCCAACTCAATCTCTCCATCGTAATGAAGATAATCACCGTAAATAAAAAGGGTATCACCCTGCTCCATCCGTACATTATCAAAGGCTTCAATAGTATTGGATATTCTATTAAATAAAATACTATCGCAGAACAGATTCATACCGTTGTGTACGAAGTGCACATTACCGACGAATATATTTACATTGGGTAGTTTATGCTCTCCCAAACCACGGTCAGCATAAATCAATTCTATCTTAGATTTAGGACGTGAGACCTGCTTGGTTGTGTCTTTTAGTTGAGATGCATCTACAGACAAACTATCCGCTTGAGCTAATGATGGATTTTGAATCATCCATAAACAGCTCACGAGGATAGTCAGTCTAAATAGAATATGTTTTAAGCTTTTGCTATTCATAAATAAAATGAAGTATTACTTTAATCTTTTAACCAGCCTGGATACTTAAACTCACAGTCTTTCCAACCATCGTTGATTCGGATGTAGGTCTCTTTTTGCTTCTTTAATATCCACTCGTGCAAAATTTCCTCTTGTTTCTTAGCTATCACTAACTCACGAAGACTTTGATAATCTTCAGTAATTGTTGCCTTATGCCCTGAAATTCTATCTTTCAATCTAACTATAGCACAAACTTCACGACCCTTATCGTCCATCCAAGTAAAAGCATTGGAGATCTCACCTACATTCATCTTTTCGATAGCCTTAGCAATCTCTGGAGGTAAAAGTTGCATCTCAAACTTAGAGGTATTATCCATAGGGTTTGGCAACAGACCACCATTATTACGGGTCTCTTTATGATCAGACAGATAGATTGCAGCCTCCTCAAATTTAAACTTACCATCTCTTACGTCGTTCGCAATACTATCCAAACGATGTAAAGACAACTCCAGGTCTTCAGAAGAAACCTTAGGCTTAAGCAAAATATGACGTGTATTGATACGGTCGCCACGCTTTTCGATGAGCTGAATAACGTGGAAACCAAATTCTGTTTCTACGATCTTAGATACTTTATTACCGTCTTGCAAGTTAAAGGCAACATTCGCATACTCTGGAGCGAGTGAACTACGACCAGTAAATCCTATCTCACCACCTTTCATTGCACTACCCAAATCTTCTGAATAAAGACGAGCTAATGTACTGAAGCTCATCTCACCCGAATTAGATTGCTCAGCAAAGTCTCTTAAACGACGCTTTACGTCATCAATTTCAGCCAATGATATTTTGGGCTTTTGAGTTATAACCTGCACCTCTACTTTGGTAGGAATATAGGGAATACTATCTTGTGATAGGTTTTGATAAAATCGTCTTACCTCAGCTGGCGTAACTGCGATATCACCTACCAAACTTTCTTGAACCATCTTCACTATTTGGCCTTCACGAATATTATCTCTAAGTTCTTTACGAATTTGAGAAGTGCTCTTATTCATAACCTCTTCCATCTTCTCTTTCGAACCAAAGATTTGAAGGTTTTCAGACATTTGCATATCAACCATACGAATCACCGAAGATTCAGCAACTTCGATACTATCAAGCTTAGCCTGATTCAAAAACAGTTTTTGAATGGCAATTTGCTCAGGTATCACACAATATGGATTTCCCTCAATTGGTACTCCTCGATAAAGGTAGTTAAGTCTTAGTTCTTCAACATCCGACTTCAAAATCACCTCATCTCCAACTACCCAAACCACTTCATCAATCACATTGTTCTGAGCCAGTGAAGTCTTAGGTGCAGCTAGTATACAAAGAAGCAGAATAGCTCGGCTTAAATAAATAGCTAGTTTATTTCTCATTTTATTTTTGTTTTTCATATTTCATCGTGATCATAATTTCACGAAGATAATGTAATAATTAATTGCTTGTTTGATTATTAACGGATTTTAAACTGTTTGGAGAATATTTCCCAGCATTGTATTTGGAAAGCAAATACTCTTCCCACTCTAACTCTTTACTCTTTAGGTAATCTACAAGTACAGTGTCTCTTACCTTTCTATCGAGCTGTTTAGGACCTGATAAAATCTCGCCATAAACCTGTGTTTTCGGAAAGCCTTTGCGTTTAAACTTACGCTTCTTGCCCTTTTTGAAAACAAAACTATCGATAGTCGGATTATCTCCCTCTTCAAAGGTACCCATTTCATAAGAAATCTGCTCTTTTTCTTTGTTGAAGATTTTAATAATTTGCGGCCAATCTTTCAGAGGTGAAGTACTCAAAAGGTTGTAAAGCTCCTTTCGGATCTTATTGCTTTTACAAAACACGAGTAAGCCTTGAAATTTGGGTTTACTCCAACGGTAGTCTTCTTTATGTTCATCGAAAAACTGAGCCAATCCGATACTGTCATTCCCAAATTCACGATAAATTTTAATATCATATATAAGCTTGTACAAATCTTCATTAAACAAAGAGCTTAACTTTATCGTAAAGCTTAAATCCTCATTCAGTCGTGACTTCAAGTCTTTGACCAAACAGTATTTTAAAAACTCTTGCTGCAATAACTCGCCACCCTTAGAAGTATTTCCAAGAGCAAATCTCTGATAGTCTTCTTGATTAAAACTATTAAATTCAGAATATACCAAGGATAAGTCGGTATGTCCTTGACGGTCGATTTGCTTAAAAGCATCTTTGTCTGCAAAAATCCCAAACCTCAACATTATTTCTTCGACTGCTGCAATATCTGCCTCTTTGACCACTTCAAGCTGATCGGACTCATCGAGTTTTTGAACAACATGTATGCCCTTAGGAGTTAAAAAAGGTCGTGATATCTCTTGGTGCTTTAGCTGACTAACGACTTGATGAAACTCTACAGTTTCTTCAAGCTCATTAATCCAGTGCGTTTTTTTATCAGCAGAAAACTTCTTGATTATCTCTTTGAAGTAAGGTTCAGAAGGATGAGATAAATAACTTTCAAAAAGTGAGTCTGCAAATTGCGTTAAACAAGTTTCCTCCAGAGGGGAAATACGTTGCCCCACGGGTATAAAAAGTTGACGAACAAGATAAGACTTCGAATCAAGAACAGAAATTGTAGAAGTAAATAATGAGGAAATATCTTTGATTTTGCGCAATGCATCTAAGTAAGCTTGCTCCTTATGGCGACCATGCGCCAACTGAAACTCTAAAGTCTTATCTAAACCTAGCTCATAAGCTTCGGCAAGCTTTAATTTATAAAAAAGAGAATCAGCGGTTGCACCCAAAAGTTTACTGGGCAGTACTACAAATACAAGTAGCATAAGGAGCGAGATATATTTCATATAAAGCATTGTCTGTAAATCACAAATATACTTCTTTTATAGGGATATAATAAGACAAGGATGGAGAAAACTCCATCCTTGTCTTATTATAATATGTCTAATTAAATTAATTATGATTATGGTCTACTGTAGTTAGGAGCCTCACTTGTAATAGCAACATTATGTGGATGGCTCTCCAAAACTCCCGCATTGGTAATGCGTGTAAACTTAGCATTATGTAATGCCTTGATATCCTTAGAGCCACAATAACCCATACCTGCACGAAGACCACCTACCAACTGATAGATAACCTCGTAAAGAGATCCCTTGTAAGGTACTCGAGCGGCAATACCCTCAGGTACAAGCTTCTTAACATCGTCTTCGGCTGCTTGGAAATAACGGTCTTTAGAACCTTTCTCCATAGCTTCTAGCGAACCCATACCACGATATGATTTGAATTTACGACCATTGAATAGGATTGTATCACCAGGGCTTTCTTCTGTTCCTGCTACTAATGAACCAACCATTACAGCATAACCGCCGGCAGCCAAAGCTTTGACAACATCACCCGAATAGCGAAGACCACCATCAGCGATCAATGGAACACCTGTTCCTTGAAGAGCTTTAGCCACATCGTAAATAGCAGATAATTGAGGAACACCTACCCCTGCAACAACACGAGTAGTACAGATTGAACCTGGACCAATTCCAACTTTAACAGCATCGGCACCAGCCGCGGCCAAAGCTAGAGCAGCTTCACCAGTAGCAATATTACCCACCACAATATCAACCTTAGGGAAACGTTGTTTGGCTTGTTTAAGCACTTCAATAACACCTTTAGAGTGTCCATGAGCCGTATCAATAACCAAAGCATCAACATCAGCATCAACAAGAGCTTGCATACGCTCAAATGTATCGGCAGTAACGCCCACACCAGCAGCAACTCTCAAACGCCCTTTCTCGTCTTTACAAGCCATTGGCTTGTCTTTAGCTTTGGTGATGTCTTTATAAGTTAGCAGGCCAATAATGCGGTTGTCTTTATCTACAACAGGTAGCTTTTCTATTTTATGAATTTGTAGAATTTCTGCTGCAGCTTCTAGGTCGGTCGATTGATCGGTAGTAACTAGACCCTCTTTGGTCATTACTTCGTCAATCTTCTTTGCCATATCTTGCTCAAAGCGTAAGTCACGATTGGTAACAATCCCTACTAGCTTTTTATCAGCATCAACAACTGGAATTCCTCCGATGTGATATTCACGCATCAAGTCAAGAGCATTTTGCACAGTAGACCCTTCTCGAATAGTTACTGGATCATAAATCATTCCGTTTTCGGCACGCTTTACGATAGCAACTTGCTTAGCTTGTGCAGCAATAGACATGTTCTTGTGAATAACTCCAATTCCTCCTTCACGAGCTATAGCTATAGCCATTTGAGATTCAGTAACCGTATCCATTGCGGCTGTTATGAATGGAATATTAAGTTTAATGTTTTTTGAAAACTGAGTTGAAAGATCAACTGACTTAGGAAGTACTTCAGAATAGGCTGGGATTAATAATACGTCGTCGTAAGTTAATCCGTCCATGACAATTTTGTCTGCAATAAATGACATAGGGCTATGCTTTTATAAAATTATTGCATGCAAATATACATATTTCCAAGGAGTATTAAAGCATTATGCATTAAATATTTTTTCAACCCAAAAAAGAGAGCATAAAAACTATGCTCTCTAACTTTAATTTTATGTTTGGTTGTGACTAGTTTGCCAACTCCGAAATAAACTTAATTCTCACTAAGCGAATTTCTTCTTCAGTAAAGTCCTCACCTAACTCTTCCATTGCTACTTCAACATTATCTGTTGTTGAGTCGTCCTTAAAATAATCATAGATGTCCCACAAGTGGTCTTCATCCATAATTTCATCTAAGAAATAATCAATATTAAGCTTCGTACCTGAGTAAACTATAGCTTCAATCTCTTCTAAAAGATCACTAAAATCAATACCCTTTGAGATTGCAACATCATCAAGAGCAACCTTACGATCGACCGCCTGAATGATGGCAACTTTTAGTTTTGACTTATTCGCAACAGTGCGAACTCTCAAATCCTCGGGGCGTTCAATCTCGTTTTCTATACAGTGTGTCTTAATTAACTCACAAAACTCTTTCCCGTATTTTTTTGCTTTACCAGCACCAACACCAGGTATGTTTTGAAGTTCTTCTAAGTTCACAGGGTAGATTGTAGCCATAGCTTCAAGAGATGCCTCTTGAAAAATCACATAAGGTGGTACTTCGAGTGTTTTGGCCATCTTCTTACGAAGCGACTTTAACATCGAGTAAAGCGCAGGGTCAACAGCAAAAGATGCACCTCCTGATGACTCAATATCCTCTTCAACCTCTTCAAAATCGACATCTTCGACTATTTTGAAAGACTCTGGTTTTTTAAGGTATTTAAGTCCTTTGGGGGTTACTTTTAGCGTTCCGTATTTTTCAACGTCTTTATCTAAATATCCTGCAATTAATGCTTGACGGATTACGGAGTTCCACATTTTTTCGCTGTCTCCTTTTCCGGTACCAAAAAACTCTAAATCTTCATGCTTGTGTGCAAGCACTTCTGAAGTTTCATTACCTTGTAATACATCGATTACGTAATCAGTTTTAAAATTTTCTTTAATCGCAATAATAGTTTCAATTGCGGAACATAATAATTCTTGAGCCTCCACTTGTATTTTTGGGTTTAAACAGTTGTCACAATTTTCACAATTCTCTTCATTATAATCTTCACCAAAATAGTGAAGTAGAGATTTGCGGCGGCAAACAGACGATTCGGCAAAAGCAGCAGTCTCTAACAACAGTTGCTTACCTATTTCCTGTTCAGCCACAGGTTTACCTTGCATGAATTTCTCCAATTTCTGCAAGTCTTTATTTGAATAAAAAGTGATGCATTTACCTTCTCCACCATCACGTCCTGCTCGACCAGTCTCTTGATAATATCCCTCTAAACTCTTAGGCATATCATAGTGAATAACAAAGCGAACATCAGGTTTGTCAATACCCATACCAAAAGCTATAGTTGCGACAATTATATCAACGCGTTCCATCAAGAAATCATCTTGATTGGTACTTCGTGCTGTTGCATCCATACCCGCGTGGTAACCTCTCGCATTAAGCCCATTGGCTAGGAGTATCTCGGTCAATTCCTCAACTTTCTTTCGACTAAGACAGTAGATGATTCCCGACTTATTGGGATTGTTCTTAATGAACATAATTACATCTTTATCTACATCTTTGCGCTTTGACCTTACCTCATAATAGAGATTGGGTCTATTAAAAGAAGATTTAAAAACCTTCGCGTCTAATACATTTAAGTTTTTTTGAATATCATGTTGAACCTTGGGCGTAGCTGTTGCGGTCAGAGCAATCAACGGTGCTGTACCTATCTCTTCAATCAACGGACGAATGCGTCGGTATTCAGGGCGGAAATCGTGTCCCCACTCAGAAATACAGTGCGCCTCATCAATGGCATAAAAAGAGATCTCTACGGATTTTAGAAATTCAACATTTTCTTCTTTTGTTAAAGATTCTGGAGCAACATAGAGTAATTTTGTTACTCCTGCCAAAATATCACGTTTTACTTGTTCTATCTCAGCCTTATTAAGAGATGAATTTATGAAGTGTGCAATGCCATTATTTTCACTGATACTCCTTATTGCATCAACTTGATTTTTCATCAAGGCGATTAAGGGAGATACCACAATAGCAGTTCCATTCATTAGTAAAGATGGTAGTTGATAACATAGAGACTTTCCTCCTCCTGTGGGCATCAGCACAAAAGTATCGTTACCCTCGAGAAGGTTCTCAATAATAGCTTCTTGGTTTCCCTTAAAACTACTAAATCCAAAATACTTTTTTAATTCAGCTCTTAAATTTATCTTATCAGACATCTTGCTATATTGATTATTAATTAGTTTCGATTGCAAGGGAGCTCCCATGCTTATGCAAGGGAACTCAAACAAAGTTATAAACTACTTACTAATAACAAGTATAATAATAGTTATAATTTGCAATCAAAATAAGACAAATTACCTAATATAGCTCACTTTCGTGCATGATTTTATTCAAGAGCCGCAAGATTCGACTTTTCAATCTGCTTGCGGGCATAGTCAAGTGTCACTACAAATACATCTAAGTTCAAAGACGGAGCTTCAAACATCACGTCCATCATGATAGTCTCAACGATAGAGCGCAAGCCCCTTGCACCTAATTTGAACTCAATGGCCTTATCAACTACATAGTCAAGAACATCTTCTTCAAATTCTAAATCAACCTTATCCATACTAAGCAATTTCTTATACTGCTTAATTACTGAGTTTTTGGGTTCAGTTAGAATTTGGCGTAATGCTTGACGATCCAAAGGATTCAGATAAGTCAAAACAGGTAGACGGCCAATAATTTCGGGTATCAAACCAAACGATTTTAAATCTTGAGGTGTGATGTATTGAATAAAGTTGTTTTTATCAACCTTAGCTACTTCTTGAGAAGCTTTATAACCCACAACATGGGTGTTAAGACGCTGGGCAATTCTTCTTTCAATACCGTCAAAAGCTCCTCCACAGATAAACAGAATATTCTTCGTGTTTACTGCTATCATTTTTTGATCGGGGTGCTTGCGGCCTCCCTGTGGCGGCACATTGATTATTGAACCTTCGAGAAGCTTCAATAGTCCTTGCTGAACACCCTCTCCACTAACATCTCTGGTTATAGAGGGGTTATCACCCTTACGAGCAATTTTATCGATTTCATCAATAAAGACAATTCCGATTTCAGCTTTTTCAACATCGTAGTCAGCCACTTGCAAAAGACGAGTAAGAATGCTTTCAATGTCCTCACCCACATACCCTGCTTCGGTAAGAACCGTAGCATCTACAATAGTAAAAGGTACGTCAAGCTGCTTAGCAATGGTACGTGCCAATAACGTTTTTCCTGTTCCTGTGCTACCGACCATGATGATATTGGATTTTTCAATTTCAACATCATCTTCGCTATCCTCTTGAAGTAATCTTTTATAGTGATTATAAACAGCTACTGATAAGTAACGTTTAGCATCATCTTGTCCTATGACATACTGATCTAAGAAAGCTTTAACAGCCTCTGGCTTTGGGAGATCACTCAAGTTCAACTTAAGTTTCCCAGAGTCTGAAGGCTTCAAATTGAGCGCCTCTTGGCTAATTTCATTGGCCTGAGCAGAACAGTCGTTGCAAATCAATGCATTAAGACCTGAAATTAAAATACCGACCTCTTCTTCTGGTCGACCACAGAAACTACATTGTCTACTCGAGTTTTTGTTTTTTGCCATAATTATTTTTTAATCAAGACCTCATCAACCATACCGTATGCTTTTGCTTCTTCAGCACGCATCCAATAGTCACGATCAGAGTCTTCATATACTTTTTCAAATGGGGTTTTTGAGTGATCAGCAATAATGGTATAAAGCTCTTTCTTTAGTTTAGAAATCTCACGAGCAGTAATTTCGATATCCGAAGCTTGACCTTGGATACCACCCATAGGTTGGTGAATCATAACACGAGAATGTTTCAAAGCAAATCTTTTTTTCTCAGCACCTGCTACAAGAAGCACTGCTGCCATAGAGGCTGCCATACCTGTACAAATGGTCGAAACATCACTAGTAATAAACTGCATAGTATCGTAGATACCTAAACCTGCATATACAGAGCCACCTGGTGAGTTGATATAGATAGAGATATCTTTACCTGAATCAACAGAGTCAAGATACAATAACTGCGCTTGAAGTGTGTTAGCTGTATAATCATCAATCTGAGTTCCCAGAAATATAATTCGATCCATCATTAAACGTGAAAATACATCTAGCTGAGTTACATTAAGCTGTCTCTCTTCTAAAATGTATGGATTCAAATAGCCTGCTTGCGCTTTAATTACTTGATCTAAAGCCAAACCATTCATTCCTAAATGCTTTGTTGCATATTTTTTAAAATCATCCATAATCTTTTCTTTATTAAATTTGTAGTACAAAGAAACGAAAAAGAATAGATACAAAAAAAACACAAAGTTATTTATTGCTAAATAACTTTGTGTTTTATCTTATAGCTTATAATATTCTTATTTTTCGAAAAGCTTGTTGAACTCATCAATCGAAACTGACTTATTGTTCAATGTCACTTTATCTTTAATTGCATCAGCAAGTTTTGTCTCAACAACACGATTAACAAGACCTTCAACAGTTTGACGATTTTTCATCATCTCGCCAATGTAGTTTTCTAGCAAATCATCTGGAACTTGAGTCATACCGTATTGAGCAAATTGAGCTCTGGTTGCAGCAGCAGCCATTTCCTTAACATCTTGTTCTTCAACTTTAACGTCGTTTTCTTTAACAAGTTTTTCTTTGATAAGGTGCCATTTAAGCTCTTCAATGCTTTTATCGAAGTTTTCTTCAACAAAAGATTCGTCTTTTTCTTCGTTATTAAGAAGCATAACACGTTTAAGAATAGCCTCTGGGAACTGTACATCACCTTCGTTTGCCATCAATACATCTTTAAGATCTAATAGGAAACGATAGTTACTATCTAGTGTAAATTGCTTTTCAATGTCAGATTTGATTCTAGCTCTAAACTCTTCTTCTGATTTGATTTCACCTTCGCCAAAAACTTGATCAAACAAATCTTGGTTAATAGGACCAGCTACGAAGCGAGTGATTTCAGAAATTTGAAATTTAAAGTCTGAGTCTAATGTTTCAACTTCATCTTTTTCTATCTTAAGTAGAGAAGAGATTTCTGCTGCATTTTTTTCGTAAGCTTTACCTGGGTTGAAGATGATATTATCTTTAACCTTAGCACCGTTGAATAATGCTTTTTGTTCTTCATCTTTCATGTAAGCAGGCATCAAGACAACTTCATCAGCTTTGATACCAGTACGTTTGATATTACCTTTTTCGGTAACCTCAGCGATATCACCCTTCAGCATATCTTTGTCTTGGTACTCTTCTACTGACTCGTAAGCACCAGTACGTTGCGTATGAGCAGCAATTTGGCTATCAATCATCTCATCAGAAACATTGATTACGTTGTAGTCAACCTTAACGTCTTTATTGATCTGAGCTTTAACCTCAGGTGCTAGAGCTAGATCGAATATAAACTCAAAGTCCTCCATTGTTTCAAAATCAATTGGAGTTTGTTTTTCTTCGTTAGGCAATGGCTCACCAAGAACGTTTAAGTTGTTTTCTTTAATGTATCCGTATATCTGTTCTGATAGCAACTTATTAACTTCTTCAGCAATTGCAGATTTACCATACATCTTTTTCACTAAGCTAGCAGGAACCATTCCTTTACGGAATCCTGGAACTTGAGCTTGCTTACGAAATTTCTTCAACGAGTTATCAACACTTTCTTGATAATCTGCTTTCTCAATCTTTACAGTAAGCATCGCGCTTACTTTGTCAATGTTTTGTAATGAAACGTTCATCCTGACAATTATTTATTTGATTTATACTTTATTCCACTCTAGTAAATAGGGTGCAAAACTACTTCTAATCTTTCAGAATTCAAAAAATCAATCTATTTTATTTGAACGGGGAAGGTTAGAATAGTCTAGCAGTCAAATATAATCAAATTCTTAGAAGTAGATTGTAATTCTATTCATAAACTATAAAGACTCCACATAAAATAAAAGAGTAATAGTGCTGAATATTAAATATTAATGCGTTACTTTGTTAGGTTAGATAGATGATAACAATCATCGATTTGTTTTTAACGAGGTTTTTACTTCTTGTAATTTCACTTTTACCCGTAAAGCTCTCTGTTTTTAGTTAATCTATATGTTTGCCCATCTATCAAGAGAGTTTTTATTTCAATTTTTTTATTATGAATATTTATATCGGAAACCTTAACTACCAAGTTGAGGAAGCAAATGTACAACAAATGTTGGAAGACTTCGGTCCTGTTGTCTCAGTGAAATTAATTTTAGATCGTGACACAGGTCGTTCTAGAGGTTTTGCATTCGTAGAAATGGAAAACGCAGAAGATGCTAACCGCGCAATCAAAGAGCTTAACGGAGCTGATTACGAAGGTAGAGCTTTAGTTTTAAGAGAAGCTAGACCTAGAGATTAAGCTTTTTAGATAAAGTTTAAGAGAGGGATATAAACCAATTGTTTATATCCCTCTCTTTTTTGTCTCGTCTCAAGCCAAGCACTGAACTAACCATGTAAACCTTTAATTCGCAATAGGCAGAGCCTGTAGACAAACGAGTAAGTCACTTGCCTCAAGTTAGTAAGGACGAGTAAGTAAACCAGTAATTCGTTTATTAGAGGTTAACTAGAAGGCAAAAAAATAGGATGCTTAGTTTTAAGCATCCTATTTTTATATAAACTCAAATTGAGTTATTATTTCACTCTAAATAATTCGATCTCTTCAATCTTAAGATTGGTCATCTCATAGTTCTTCGCAGCATCTATAGATCCTAGAACAGCAGCCTTCTCAAACTGATTAGCAGCCAACTCATAGTTTTCAATCAACATATAGTAAACTCCGAGGTTATTATAGAATAAACCATCACGACTTTCCTTAGGAATACGGTCTAAGTAACGCTTAGCCGCATCTGTATCTTTGCGAGACAACGCTGAAGTAGAAGCATTTAAGTTTGCAACAACATCTTGTGGGAACAAGCGAACAGCAATTTCAAATAGCTCACCATACTCAGGACTATCTGTTTCGTAGATTTCAGTAACAGCATAAATTTCCTCTAAAGATAGTTTCTGCGGATTAGACCACACTAACTCTTTCGCTTCTTCAAGAGTAAACTTACGGATGATATAGTTAATCTCATACTTTGTATTACGTAGTGTTGGGAAGAAATCTGCCGCCAAAATACGGAAAGCACGACCACCATCCATTGTTCTCATTTTACGCTCACGCTCATCCAAATCAGGTGTACTGTTGATCATATTCAACAATTCATCTTTATATGCAAAAGTAGTAGAAGCGTTCAACAACTTGATAAGTCCATCCCAGTTTTCTGCAACATGATCAGCCATAAAGTTACGAGCTGAAATTTTAGGGAAGTTTGCAACTAGATAGTTCTTCAAAGCATCTGTTCTCAAACGAGCAAGACGATCATTAATTGCATAAGAACCCTCTGGAGAAGAGTGACCTGTAAGTTTTACAGACTCAATGCTAATATCTTCATCAGGAGCTACAGCTGCAATAGATGCTTTAATCTTATTAAGCTCTGCATGGTTATTTCTAAATTGAGGCATAATCACATACTTATTGACAGGGAAGTCAAGGAATGCTTCTGCAACAACAGATCTACTTTTTTGAATTTCACCAACAGGCTCAAGGAAAGTCATCACAGGTCTAAGAACAACCAATGGTATAGTAAATTTCTCTAATGGCATTTCATTACTAGTCAGTAAAGTTGCAGCACAGCCACAATCATCAGAAACCAATACAAAATCTGCACCATCAAACCATGGTTCAAAAGGGAAGTCAAAACTATAATCAACTAGTTGAGCACCTTTTTTGTCTTTCTTAAGTAATAAGTTTAAGTCTTCATTGATAAAGTACTTCTCATTACGCGCTCTATAAATCAGATTTTTTCTGCCTGATAGAACGACTGCAGGAAAGTTTTTAACTTGATCACCTTTAACTAAACGTGGTGTAAAACGTACTTCACGATTCGATTTCACCTGTACCTTAGTCAAGTCAAGAGTCATTGTTGCAGTCAACTGTGACTTTTCACGACTAATGGCAACACCTGAAACTTCAGCCATATTATCTAATACTATTTGGGCATCGGCATAAGTACCAAAACCAAATATAAGAAGTGCTGTATATAATATTTTTTTCATCATGTTAATTTTCAGATTTTAAAATACATAAACTAAAGACAAAGCAGCTTTGGTAGGTCCAACATAGTTGTGAAAACCTTTTCCGTTTTTGTCACCACATTTAGCGCAATCGTAACGATCATATCTAGTATAAGCATAACCAATACCAATTTCAGCTTCAAAGTTCCAGTGTTTTCCTAGAATCCACGAGTAACCATAACTGATACCTGCACCAGCAAACCAACCTTCGTAGCGATTGTCTTTTAATCCCGAAAAGTCATTTCCTAGAAACTTCAATGAAGTGTCTATATTACCAGCATTATACTGTCCTCCAAGAAAGTGGAAACCAAAAAAGTGACCGTTAAATTTCTCACAAAGCCAATATCTAGCTTCTGGTTGAACCATCCAATGTTTCCACTTTTGATTATTATCAAAAGTCCATGGATTATAGTTTGCAGAAACATCTAATGTCCACTTTGGAGATAAGCCAAATTCCATCCCTAAATTAAATGTTGTTGTAGCATCGTACAACAAGTTAGTCTTCAAGGCAACTTTCTGTGCATGAGTCGCAAATGTCGAAGACAGAACTAATATTAGTCCTAATAATAACTTATGCATTTTTTGCATCATAATTCATATTAATATATTTAACAATTTATTTACCTTTTAGTAATCAACTCATTACTATCAAAACAAGGATAATTGAAGTAAAACAACCTACTTAAAACAACTCTTTGGAGCTTTAACATATAAGATATTGGCATAAAGATATTAATAATTTGACATCAAGCCTTATTTAATCTAAATATAATGAAATTTCAACCCTAAAATATCATTATAAATTCAATTTAGTAACACAGAATCAATT
>QXGG01295954.1_pt1 | contig 26072 bp, 27 predicted proteins | sample 1982491 | NCBI WGS metagenome assembly QXGG01 (sample SAMN09924614, study PRJNA488089) | Wastewater metagenome, whole genome shotgun sequencing project. | isolation source: South African research farm wastewater | place: South Africa: Irene, Agricultural Research Council, Animal Production... | reverse complement strand
CGGCCTTTCGCGACCATCCTGCACCACGCCTGACCGCGGCTGTTGAAGCGTTCGTGGACCTACTCGAACGGAGGCAGAAGATGAGCAAAGGAAAGACCCGACCCCAAAGCCCCCCTCACCCCGCTCGGGCGGCCTGCTTGATCGCCTCGGCCGCCCACTGGTTCAAACTCTGCCCGTGCGCAGCGGCAGCGACGACCGCCGCCTCGTGCACCGCGGGGTCGACACGGAGCGAGAACTTGCCCGAGAAGCGCTTGCGTGGCTCGATGCCCCGCCGCTCGCACGCATCCAGGAACACGCGAAGGGACACCTCACCTTCGCGCCTCAGTCCGGCCACGTCCGCCGCATAAAAATCCGCACCACCATTCAAACCGACGAACTCGCCGCGAAACATCTGGATGTCCGGATCGAAGGTGATCACGGCCTCGTAACCCCCGATGCTCATGGTGTTCATGGTTTCACTCCGTTGTCTTCAAGCCACTTCCGAATGGCTGCGACTGCGCCCTTGTCAGTATCCGGGGACAGGTGCGGACGATGGAAGACACGCACCACACCGAACAGAAACACCTCCACCCGAGAACCTTCGCGCTCCGAAATCTCGGCACCCAACTCCCGGAACAAGGCCTCGATGTCCCCCCAGCGCACATTGGCCGAGACCGGCCGGGCATGGATCAGTTCAAGGGTGCGCTGGTGTTTGCGTTTCACGACCTCATGGTATCAAAAAACGATATCAGACCAAAATAAGCAAATGCAAGACCTGACCCCAAAGCCCCTTCAAAACGACAGCGGGTGTGGTCAGCGTAGACGACAAAACGGGCCCGAAGGCCCGTTTTTACTTTCAAACCTGTCTTGAGGACAGATTAGAAGGCGTGACGCACACCCACCACGAACAGGTCGGCGTCTTGGCCAAGCACGTCGCCGAAGCCGGCGCTGGTGTTGGCGTCGTTACCGACGTTGTTATAGCCAACGTAACCGGTAGTGCGCTTGGACAGGCCGTGGGTGTAGGCAACACCCCAGGTGTCGACTTCACCACCGCGGGCGGTGTCGTATTCCATCTGGCCGTAGGCCACATGCACGTTGCCAGCCGCGCCGACCGGGATCACCGCGCCGAGTTGCCAGGCTTCCATGTTCTCGTAACCGCCGACCTTGCCGACGATGTCTTCAGCTTCCTGATAGGTGGCCATCAGGGTGGCGAAGCCGAGCTTGTAACCGGCGCCGATGAGCCATTCGGTCTGGTCATCCGCACGGGCAGCCGCGGTCTGGATCACGTGGTAGTAAGCTTCCACGCTCAGCGGGCCGTTGGCGTAGGAAAGACCCAGCGCATAGCGGTCGTCATCTTCAACGTCGGCCGCGAGGTCGGTGTTAACTTCGCTGGCACCCATCGCATAGACCGCACGAGCGGTCAGACCCGAGAACGTGCCGGTATAGGTGACGGCGTTGTCCCAACGGGCGGCCGAGTTCGGGGCGATCGAGACGCCAGCATCACCCACCATCTGGACGTGAGCCGAAACGCCCGACGCAGCCAGAGCGTCATTCGCCATGAAGTAGCCCGGAGCATACTGACGACCCAGAGCCACGGTGCCGAAACCACCCGACAGGCCAACGAAGGCCTGACGCTGGAACGCCGTATCGGGAGCCGACTCGGTGCCGGTGTCGATGTTGTAGCCCTGCTCGAGGGTAAACACAGCCTTCAGGCCATTGCCCAGGTCTTCAGTACCCTTGAAGCCGATGCGCGAACCCGACAGACCACCGCTCTGGATGCCGTTCAGGTCCTTGTTGCCCTGATCACCAATGCCAACGTAAGCATCGGCGATACCGTAGATGGTGACGTTCGACTGAGCGAAGGCCGGGGCCGAAACCAGGCCGGCGACGGCCAGCGCGATCAGTTTCTTCTGCATATGTTTCTCCTCAAATATGAAGTTGAGACCGCGGCGCTTGCCTCGGCCTTACTCACCTCTCTGGCGAGAAGTCGGGGCTGATTCTGCAAACCTGATGCCGGACTGGCAAGCCTCGACGCACGAAAACGCCACATTCCAGCCTTTGCTGTTGCGAGCGTGCAACAGAACGCCCCGTTCAGCGCCGCGCATCGAGCCGCGGCAGAGCCGAACGCGATGCCAGCAGCTTCTCGTCCGCCGTCACCAGCGTCGCGTTGCGCACCGCCGCGGAGGCGGCGATGAAGCGGTCGGCGGGGTCGCGATGCAGATCGGCGAAGCCTGCAGCCGCCAGCGCGATACGGCCGTCGAGCGCAATCTCGACCAGTCCTGCGCTCAGCAGGCCTGCTCAATACGCACACGCGCCTGCGGCCCGAGCGCGGCATCGTCGGCATCCATCCAGATGAGCGCGTGGGTGTCGAACACGATCACGACAACACCTCCCAGTCGTCGTCGGCGACCGGCGACACGATGTCACCGAGAATGCGCACGCCCGGATGCAGGCCGAAAGGCGATGCTGCGCGCGCGCCCTGATAGGGATGCAGCTCGGCGACGGGCTTGCCGTTTTTGGTGACAACGAGGAACTCGCCGGAGGCCGCCACCTGGTCCATCAGGGCGAGGCAGCGGGCCTTGAATTCGGAGGCTCGAATGGTTTGCATGGTCGCGCTCTTTGGGTAGTGGAGACGACCATGATCATGGTTGGATGCGAATGCAACAAGGCTGCAGGCAGGCAGCATGCACGGGTTCATTCAATACGAAATTGCGTACATTTTGTACAAAATCTACAACTCAATCTCACCAGAACGAGAAGGAGTCGCCACCATGCGCAGCGTATCCGCCACCGAGGCACAGCAGGGATTGGCCGGGGTGCTCGACCTGGCCGCACATGAGCCCGTCGTGATCCGCCGCCAGAAGCGCGATGTCGCGGTCGTTCTGTCGATGAAGGAGTATGAGCGCCTCACACGGCTCAACGTTGCCGAGTTCCAGCGCTTTTGCGATGCAGTCGGCGACAAGGCGGCGGCGGGGCTGACCGAGGACAAACTCGCCGAATTGCTCGCCGATGACTGATTTCCTGCGCTTCGTCGTCGACACGAACGTGCTCGTCCAAGTTCGACCCGCATGTATCTCGAGAAGACCGGCGGGCGTTCATCCGCTTGCTTGGCGGCGTCATGCAGATCGTGCCGGTCATTCGCAGGGTGGCGGCCTGCCGCGATCCGCGCAACGACAAGTTTCTGGATGTGGCGCTTGCAGGCGAAGCGGCGGCAATCATCAGCGGGGACAAGGACCTGCTCATGCTGAATCCATGGCACGGCATTCCCATTCTCGCGCCAGCCGAGTTCCTCATGCATTGATTGAAGGGCGTAGCGCAGCAGACAGGTCGGCTTACGAGTTCGAGGCATAGCCCGCCCACTCGAAACACACTGCGGCCGTTTGCCGCGTTGCCATCATGCGAGCGCTAATATACACACACAAGTGTATATACAAGAGGCAATGCAATGGAAACGTTGACCAGCCGCGTCTTCAACAACGGCAACAGCCAGGCGGTCCGCATCCCGGCAGAGTTCCGCCTCGACACCGACCGCGTCAGCATCACGCGCAACGACGCGGGCGATCTGGTGATCCACCCCTTGCGCATGCTGCGCGGCACCGCCCTGATGCAGGCCTGTAAAGCGCTGGGCGAGGTGGGCGACGACTTCGTCGCCGCGCTCGACGCCGACCAGGACGCGCCGCTGCCGGTGCAGGAGCGCGAGGCGCTGTGATCTACCTGCTCGACACCAATATCCTGATCTACCTGATCAAGAACCAGCCGCCCAGCATCGCACAGCGCATCGACGCACTCCCTGAGAGCGACGCCCTGTGCATGTCTTTCGTGACCTGGGCGAAGTTGCTGAAGGGCGCCGAGCGCAGCACCCGCAAGACGGAGGTGCTGCGGCGACTGAACGCCTTGGCGCGCCAGGTACCGGTGCGCTATCCGGCCGACTCCGCCATCTGCCGGCATTACGCGGAACAGGCCACCCGCCTCAAGGAGGCAGGCACACCGATCGGCGCAAACGACCTGTGGATCGCCTGCCATGCACTGGCCGAAGACGCCGCCGTGGTCACCCACAATACGCGCGAGTTCAAACGGGTTGCAGGTCTGCGCGTGGAGGACTGGGCGTCTGGAAACACGGATTAACCAAACGCCTGTACGTCAGCCACCTCTTGGCGCCGAGCAGCACCCGCGCCACGGATCGCGCAAAACCAAGACACTTGAACCGATGATCAGACACTGATGTAGTAACTTCGTTATCACACGGAGTCGAACATGAGAACCACCCTCCGAAAGATCGGCAACTCGCGCGGCGTGCTCATCCCGGCCGCACTGCTTGCCGAGTGCAACATCCAGGACGAGATCGATCTTCGCATCGAAAACGACCGCCTCATCATCGAACCCGTGCGCCCCGCGCGCGCCGGCTGGTTCGCAGGCTACGCGCCCGAGCAGGACGATGACGCGTGGGCCGAGCTCAACCCCGCTGACGACAGCGGTGAATGGGAATGGTGAAGACGGCACATGCCGTTCGCCGTGGCGAACTGTACTGGGTGAATCTCGACCCCACCGTCGGCGCGGAGATCTGCAAGACACGGCCCGCGCTGGTGATCTCGCCCGATGACCCGGTGCGCGGCAAGCCTCGGCCTTCAGGCCGGGGAAGGATAGCGCGGACGCCGTAGGCGTCCTTTGCTGCGGTCAGTGTGGTGTCTGCTGCTGCTCGATGTACTGGCCTATACTTTTTTCATGCAACGTCTCCAAGCCTTCAAGTACGAACTGATGCCGACGGGCGGCCACCAGCGCGACATGCGCCGCTTCGCCGGGTCGTGCCGGTACGTGTTCAACAAGGCTTTGGCGTTGCAGAAGGCACGCTACGAGCAAGGGGAGAAGAGGCTCGGCTACGCTGGGCTGTGCAAGCTGCTCACCGAGTGGCGCAACGGGCCTGAAACCCCGTGGCTCAAGGACGCGCCGACGCATCCGCTGCAACAGGCGCTCAAGGACCTGGAGCGGGCCTACACCAACTTCTTTGCCAAACGGGCTGATTTTCCGCGCTTCAAGAAGAAGGGTCAGGGCGACAGCTTCCGCTACCCCGATCCGAAGCAGATCAAGCTCGATCAGGCCAATAGCCGCATCTTCCTGCCCAAGCTCGGCTGGCTGCGTTACCGCAACAGCCACGATGTGCTGGGTGAGATCAAGCAGGCCACGGTGTCCGCGAGCGGCGGCAAGTGGTTCGTCAGCATCCAGACCGAACGCGAGATCGAACAGCCCCTCCCGCAAGGCAGCGCGGTCGGCATCGACATGGGCATCGCGCGCTTCGCCCCCCTCTCGGATGGCACGTTCTACGCTCCGCTCAACAGTTTCAAACGGCATGAAGCCCGCTTGCGCAAAGCCCAGCAGGCCATGAGCCGCAAAACGAAGTTCAGCAACAACTGGAAGAAGGCAAAAGCCCGCGTTCAGCGCATCCATGCCCGCATCGGCAATGCCCGCCGCGACTTCCTGCACAAAGCCACGACCACGATCAGCCAAAACCACGCGATGGTGTGCATCGAGGACTTGCAGGTACGGAACATGTCCAGGTCGGCGGCAGGCACAACCGAGCACCCGGGTAAAAACGTTCGGGCCAAGTCGGGCCTGAACAAGTCCATCCTCGATCAGGGCTGGTTCGAGTTTCGCCGCCAGCTGGCGTACAAGCTGGCGTGGAACGGCGGGCATCTGATCGCCGTGCCGCCGCAGAACACGAGCCGCACCTGTCCGTGCTGTGGCCACGTCTCAAAGGACAACCGGCAGACGCAAGAGCGGTTCGAATGCGTGGAATGCGGCTTCGAGGAAAACGCCGATCTTGTCGGCGCGATCAATGTTTTAAGGGCGGGACACGCCCGGCTAGCCTGTGAAGTGAGCGGTGCGGTCATGCCGCCAGCAGCAGGAACCCACCGAAGCGACTCAGGGGCGGCTCAATGCCGCGCCTGAGCGCCGTAGGCATCCCCGCCCTTCCCGCTGCGCGGCGAGCGAAGCGAGAGGGCGGGGAGGATGTCAAGATGCTGGACTGAGCAAGACCGCACCCGGAACTCCCTCCACCCCTTAGCACTCTCACGCCCCGAGTGCTAATATTGAGGCGCACAAGGAGGATCCAAGCCCATGTCACATGCCCTGACCTTTCCCGTTCCCGCCGCCGGCAGTCTGGATCAGTACATCCAGAGCGTGAATCGCATGCCCATGCTGAGCGAGCAGCAGGAGGTGGAACTGGCGACGCGGCTGCGCGACGAGGGCGACGTGGATGCGGCGCGACAGCTGGTGATGTCGCATCTGCGCGTCGTCGTGGCGATTGCGCGCGGTTACCTCGGCTACGGCCTGCCCCACGCCGACCTGATCCAGGAAGGCAACATCGGCCTGATGAAGGCGGTCAAGCGCTTCGACCCGAGCCGCGGCGTGCGTCTGGTGTCGTTCGCGATCCACTGGATCAAGGCCGAGATCCATGAATACATCCTGAAGAACTGGCGCCTGGTGAAGATCGCCACCACCAAGGCCCAGCGCAAGCTGTTCTTCAACCTGCGCGGCATGAAGCAGGACAGCGCGACGCTGCAGCCGGCCGAGGTGCAGTCGATCGCCACCCAGCTTGGCGTGAAGCCCGAGGAAGTGGTCGAGATGGAGACGCGCCTGACCGGCCGCGACATCCCGCTCGACGCCAGCAGCGACGACGAGGACGAGCGCTTCGCCCCGATCGCCTACCTGCCCGACCCGCACGCCGAGCCCGCCGAAGTCCTGGCCCAGGCCCAGCTCGCCCACCTGCAGGACAGCGGCCTCAAGACCGCGCTCGCCAGCCTGGACGATCGCAGCCGCACCATCGTGCAGCGCCGCTGGCTCACCGAGGGCGACAGCGCCACGCTGCACGAGCTCGCCGCCGAATACGGCGTCTCGGCCGAGCGCATCCGCCAGATCGAGGCCAAGGCGATGCAGAAGATGCGGGGGATGCTGGCGGCGGTGGCGTGAAGCGACTCGAGCAGCACAGACGAGAACGGCAGCGATCGCTGCCGTTTTTCGTTTCCCCGCCAGCAGGCCTCACTTGCCCGCCAGCAGCGCCCTGATGTCCGCCGCGATCACCTGCGGGTTCTCGGCATGCTTCACGTAAAGCCGCAGGCGTCCGTCGGGGCCGAAGACATAGGTGCCGGCCGAGTGGTCGATGGTGTAGTGGCCATCGAGGTCGCCGCTCTTGCGGTAGAACACGCGGAAGTCCCTGGCGACCTCGGCGATCTTGTCCGGCGTGCCATACATGCCAAGGAAGCGGGCGTCGAACACCGGCACGTACTCGGCGAGCAGATCGGGCGTGTCGCGCTCGGGGTCGACGGTGACGAAGATCACCTGCACGCGATCGGCGTCCGGGCCCAGCGCCTGCATCACCACACTCATGCCCGACAGCGCAGTGGGGCACACGTCCGGGCACTGGGTGTAGCCGAAAAAGATCGTGACCACCTTGCCCTTGAAGTCGGCCAGCGTGCGCGGCTGGCCGTGGTGATCGGTGAGCGCAAAGCGCTTGCCGTAGTCGGCACCGGTGACGTCGGTGCTCTTGAACACGGGTTCGGACGGCGCGCAGCCAGCGATGAGGCCGACAGCCAGCAGCGGCAGGACGAGCGTGCGCAGGCGGGCGGTGAAGCGGGATGCCATGAGCGTGCCTGTGGGGCGAGTGAATAAGCACGTGATGATAGTCCGATCACCGCCCCGCCGGAACCCGCTGCGGCGATCGGTCGCAGCGCCGCAGCCGCTCATGCCGATGCCGACAAGCGCCTTTGCAGCCCGCGCATCAACGCGCCGATCAGCGGAAGCTTGGCGTAAAGCTCCTCGGCGGCGTCCCAGTAGTCGCGGTGCAGTTCGACCCGGCCGGCGGCATCGAAACGCAGGTGGGTCACGCCCCGCACCGTCAGCGTCCGCCCGCGCAACCCAAAGTGGAAAGTCCAGCCGAGCATGGCCTGGTGGCCCTGCTCGATGCGCTCGGTGACGACGAAGCGCGGGGCCTCGGTGGTCTCGAACATGTGCGCGAAGATGCGGCCGATGGCAGCGGTGCCGATGACCTCGTTGAAGGGATCCTTGAAGCGCGCGTCGACAGCGTAGAACTGATCGAGGCGGGCGAGGCTGGCCGGGGTGAGGGTCTCGTAGAAGCGGGCGAGCCGCCCCGCAGGTGTCGGCACCTCGCGTGCAGTTTCAACCGATGGCGCCGCAGCGCGCCCATCACTCATCGAAGTCTCCTCACAAGCCGGTCGCGCGCCGCACGAGCGGGAAATACAGCCGCCGCGGCAGCAGTTGCAGGAACTTGAGCACGCATGTGAAGCGCTTCGGAAAGTGGATCTCGAAATCGCCCGCGGCCAAGCCATCGACGATCGCCTGCGCGGCTTGCTCGGGCGTCTGCAGCGCGGGCATGGTGAAGTCGTTCTGCGCCGTGAGGGGGGTGGCGACGAAGCCGGGGTCGATCAGGAACACACCAATACCGCGCGGCGTGAGGTCGAGATGCAGCACCTCGGCGAAGTTGATCAGCGCGGCCTTGGAGGGGCCATAAACCGCCGCCTTCGGCAACCCGCCATAGCCGGCGACGCTGCCCACCAGCGCAATCGCCCCGCTGCCTTGGGCGAGCAGGGTCGGCAGCACGGCAGCCACGCCGCTCATGGTACCGACGAGATTGACGTCGAGCGTCTCGCGCACGGTGTCGACGCTCAGTTCCCACGCACGGAGCGGGCGATAGGTGCCGGCGTTGAACACGACGAGGTCGATGGCACCCCAGCGGGCGAGGATCTGGTCACGCGCCTTGACGAGCGCATCGGTGTCGGTCAGGTCCAGGGGCAGCACCAGCGCGCCAGCCGCGATGGCCGTCGGCGCTGCGGGAGAGGACTCCGCACGAGCGGGACTGCCTGCGAGGACGCCATCCGAGTGCCCGGCTTCTGCGGGCAGGTCTGCGAACACCTGCGACGCACCGGCGCGAGCTGTCGCGTCACAGGCGGCGCACACCGCGCGCAGCTTGTCCGCGCTGCGCGCCGACAGCGCCAGGCGCGCGCCGCGGCGGGCGAGTTCGAGCGCCAGCGCCTCGCCGATGCCCGAGGAGGCGCCGATGATCCACACCCGCCGCCCGCGCCAGTCGCGGATCGGGGTATTGAGCGGCGCAAACAGGCGCCCGAACACGCCGCTCATCCTCCGCCCCGCTTGTAGAACGACAGCGTGACCTCACCCAGGCGGAAGCCGAACTTGCTCATCAGCGAGCGGTTGAGCATGACCTTGTCGTCCATCAGGAACATCCAGTCGTCGAAGTCGACGTTGTACACCTTGCCGTCGACCGGCAGCGCCAGCACATAGCGCCAGCGCAGCGCGTTGCCCGCAGCCTCGCCAGTGGCTTCACCCACCACATCGTCGGCCCGCCCGCTATAGCGCCCGGGGCCGAGCCGGGTGATGGTCCACACCCGGCGCTGGGTGCTGCCATCGGAATAGGTGAAGTGCTCGTCCAGCGTGCCGACCTCGCCCTGCCAGCGGGCCTCGATCAGCACATGGAAGCGCTTGACCACCTTGCCCGAGCGGTCCTGGAACATGCCCCAGGCGTCGAGCGTGCCATTGAAATAGTCGCGCAGCTCAAGCACCGGCTGCTCGGCGCGATAGTCGTCGATGTTCACGCTGCTGCACCCCCATAAGCCAAACACGGCCACCAGAAACACCCAGAAACGTTTCACGCGCCTTCTCCTCGTTCAAGCTCGTTTGCCTTCGCTCGCCGCGCCCGTGGGTACGGGCTGTCCCGTGAGGTCCCCCTCCGCGATCACCTTCCGCCAGCGCCACAGCAGCGCAATCGCCGCGAGCTTGAGCGCCAGCGGCGCAAAGCCATACACCCCGGCCAGCGCCGCGACCGCCGCCGCATCGCGCACGCCCGGCGTGTAGCCGAGCAGCGCCAGCAGGGGCAGCGCCAGCCCGGCGGCGAGCGCCAGATTGGCCTTGGTGACGAAGTTCCACCAGCCGAAGCAGGCGCCGGCTTCGAGCGGCCGCGTGCGCCCATCGGCGCGCCCCTGCGCGATCAGGTCGGCGAGCAGCGACGGCGGCAGGCTCAGGTCGGCGCCCAGCGCCAGGCCCGAGAGCACGCAGATCGCCGCGTAGGCGAAGACATCGCCGCTGCCGAGCAGCCCGGCCCAGGCGAACACCGCCACTGCCAGCACCATGCCGGCGAGCCAGGCGCGCAGCTTGCCGATGCGCCGCGCCACCCTCACCCACAGCGGCAGGCTCGCCGCCGCGGCGAGGAAATACAGCACCAGGAACAGCCCGCCGAGATGCGCCGCCTCGAGCACGTCGGCAACGAAGAACAGCACCGTCGCCGACGGAATCGCCGCCGCGATGCCATTGGCGGCGAACACCGCGAGCAGGCGTGCGAACGCCGGATCGCGGAGCGCCGCACGCAGCCCCACCCACACCGACGCCCGGACGCCCGGTGGCGCTGGCGGTGCCGGTGCGCGCCACAGCGTCCATAGACCAAACACGAGCAACAGCGGCAGAAAGACCCCGGCCAGACGCGCGAGCCCGATCGCCTCGCCCGCGCCCATCGCGAGCACACCCGGCAGCGCTGCCGCGAGCATCACCCCGGCCAGCGCAAAAGCCTCGCGGCTGGCCACGAAGCGGGTGCGCGCATCGGGCGTGGCGGCCACCTCCGCACCCCAGGCGTGGTAGGCGATGGTGGCCACCGAGTAGGCCAGCGAGACGAGGACCAGCAGCGCGAACAGCCACAACGCCCCCGCCCCGGCCGGCGGCGCCAGCAAGCCGACCATGCCCGCACCGAGCGCAGGCAGCGCAAGCGCGATCCACAACCGGCGCCGCGGCAGGCGGTCGTTGGCCCAGCCGATCAGCGGGTCGGTCACCGCATCGACGATGCGCGCCGCCAGCAGCACCGCTCCCACCAGGGCCAGCGACAGGCCGAGCCCCTCGGCGTAGAGGCGGGGAACATGGACATAGATCGGCAGCGCCGCGAACGCGAGCGGCAAGCCGAGCGCGCCGTAGGACAGCAGCGCGCGGCCGTCGGCCGCGGTGCGCGAACGGCTGGCAGCCGCACTCATTGCCCGGCTTCCGCCAGCCCAAGCAGTTGCGCGCGCAGCTGCGGTTCGCGCGTGCGTGCATCGAGCCAGATCGCGAAGAAGGCGCGTGCAAGTTCGGGATCCAGAATCTCGCCCGTCGAGCGATCCTGATGCCAGAACGCCGCGCCCTGCCCCGGCCGGTGCAGCGCAGCGAGCGTGTCGCCGGCGGCGACCGAGGGCAGCACCGCCGCGAGCAGCTCGCCCCAGCGCGCGAGCCGCACCTCGTCGGTGAAGCCGAGGCGGCGGATCTCGTCCAGACTCACCGAGACCAGGCGCTCGGCACTCACCGCCCGGGCATAACGGATGGAGAGCAGGTGTTCGGCGGCGGTGGCCGCCTCACCCGGCGCGCGCGCCCACAGCGCGGCGTCGTAGAGCTTGAAGCCGAGCCAGCGCAGCTCGGCGCCGCCGACGCGGTCGAGTTCGGGATGCTGCACCGCCACCACCGGCGGCAGCACGACGGCGAAGGCCGGCGCGCTGAGCGCCAGGCACAGGGCCGCCGCACAGGCCGCATGGGTGCAGGCCTGCCCGCGAAGGGACGGTGTCCGCAACATCAGCGCACGCCCGCGCCGCCCCCGGCGTGGGCGAGGACGTAGTGGTGGACGTCGATGTCGCCGGTCTCGAAGCCCGCCTCGCAATACGACAGGTAAAAGCGCCACATGCGCAGGAAGCGCTCGGAGAAGCCCTGCGCGCGCACCGCCGCCGACTGCGCCTCGAAGCGGCGATGCCACAGCGCGAGGGTGCGCGCGTAGTCGCGACCGAAGGCGAAATCGCCCACCAGCTCGAGCCCGACCCGATCCGCCTGCTCGACCACCGCGCCCGGACTGGGCAGCATGCCGCCGGGGAAGACGTGACGCTGGATGAAGTCGGTGCCGCGCCGGTAGCGCGCGAACAGCGCGTCGTCGATGGTGATCGCCTGCACCACGCAGCGCCCGCCCGGCTTGAGCAGCGTGGCGAGCTGGGCGAAATAGGTCGGCCAGAAGCGCTCGCCCACCGCCTCGATCATCTCGATCGACACCACGTGGTCGTACTGGCCGCGCACGTCGCGGTAGTCGCAGAGCTCGAAATCCACCCGGTTGGCAAAGCCGCCGCGCTCGGCGCGCGCCCGCGCATATTCGAGCTGCGCGGGCGACAGCGTGATGCCGAGCACCTTGCAGCCGAACTCGGTGGCGGCGACCTCGGCGAAGCCGCCCCAGCCGCAACCGACCTCGAGCAGGGTCTGTCCGGGCTGCGCGCCGAGTTCGCCGAGGATGCGGCGGTACTTGCGCAGCTGGGCCTCGGCCAGCGGCTCGTCGGCCGAGGCGAACACCGCCGCCGAGTAGGTCATCGTCGGATCCAGCCACAGCGCATAGAAGTCGTTGCCGAGGTCGTAATGGGCCTCGATGTTGCGGCGCGAGCCCGTGCGCGTGTTGGCGCGCAGCAGGTGCTGCAGGCGATGCCCGAGCAGACGGAACAGGCGCCCGTAGATCGCACCCTGCAACCGGCTGCGGTTGGCCGCGAGCAGGCGCAGCAGCGCGGTGAGGTCGTCGGTGTCCCACAGGCCGTCCATCCAGGCCTCACCGAAGCCGATGTCGCCGCGCGCGAGCACCTCGTCGAAGGTGGCGTGGTCGCGCACGCGCAGGTGGGCGACCAGCGGGCCGTGGCCGGCACGCAGGCGCAGGCCGTCGGGCAGCTCGAGGGCGAGCGCGCCGTGGTCGAGGCGATCGAGCATCTCCAGGCACAGCCGGGTGGCGCGCGGCAGGCGGTTCAGGCGCAGGCCGGCGATCGGCTGCAGGGCATGGTCGAGTGCGTTCATCAGGTGGTCTCCTCGAGCGGGGGCGGCGGCTTGCGGAAGAAGCTCACCCGCCGCAGCGCCAGGCGCAGCGCCTGCCAGTGGATGCGGGCGACAACGCCCAGGGTCATGAAGGGTTGGCGTGCGAGCCATTTGCGCATCGCGCCGCCGTCGAGCGCCTGGGCGCGACCGGACAGGCGGGTGGAGAGCTGCAGCACGCCGCCGTCCCAGAGCTCGATCGACACCGCATGCACCGCGCCGCGCTGCTCGAAGCGGAAGCGGTATTCACCGCGCACCGGGAAGAAGGGCGAGACGTGGAAGCACTTGGTGGCGCGCAGTTCGTCGCCCGCCCGGATCGGACGCCGGTCGGGGTGATGGACCAGGTAGTTGTGGCGCTCGCCGAAGGTGTTGCTGACCTCGGCCAGCACCACGCGCAAGGCGCCCTCGCGGTCGTGGCAGAACCAGAAGCTGACCGGGTTGAACACGAAGCCGAGGATGCGCGGCATGGTCTGCAGCACGATCTGGCCGTCGCAGACCTGGGCCAGCTCATGCTCGCGCAGCAGCGCGCGGATCCACGGCAGCAGCGCCGAGCCGTCGCGCGCACCATGGTCGCGGTTGCGGAAGCTGAAGACATTGGCGCGCTCGATGCCGAGCAACGGCACACGCAGGGTCTCCAGGCGCTCGAGCGGCAGGCGCAGGAACACCGAGGGGTAGACGAAGCGGTTATGGGCCTGGACTTGGCGTTCGTGCATCACCGCGCCAAAGCACACCGCCGGCTGCAGCGCCTCGGCCGTGGCGCGGGTCGCTGCCGAGCCGGTCTGGCAGGCATCACCGGCCACCGGCAGTGGCGTCCCGGCCGGGCGGGCGCCGTTCATCACGCCACCGCCTGCAGCGGCGCCGGCTGCGAGGCGGACGGGGCCGGCACGCGGCCGCGGCGCCAGGGCACCTCGATGCCCATCGCCTCGACCACGGCCACCGCCGACTTGAGCCCATCTTCATGGAAGCCGTAGCCCGTCCACGCACCGGCAAACCAGCTCCGGTTACGGCCCTGCAGCGCAGGCAGCGCGGCCTGGGCGTCGATCGCGCCGTGGTCGAACACCGGATGCGAATACTCGATGCGGCGGAGCGTGCGCTCGGCGGCGGGCTCGATGAAGGGGTTCAGCGACACCACCACCGGCGTCTCGAAGGGCAGGGGCTGCAGGCGGTTGATGAGGTAGCTCACCGACACCGGGCGCGCATCCGGCGCGCCCTTGCCGGCGAGGTAGTTCCACGCCGACCACACCTTCTGCCGGCGCGGCAGCAGCGCGGGGTCGGTGTGCAGGTAGGCGACGTTGGGCTGGTAGCTCACCGCGCCGAGGACGCGGCGCTCTTCGGCGCTGGCCTCGTTGCCGAGGAGCGCAAGGGTCTGGTCGCTGTGGCAGGCGAACACGACCTCGTCGAAGCGCTCCGGCCCGTCGGCGCCATGCACCCACACGCCATCGGCGTTGCGCACCACGCGACGCACCGCCGCATTGACCCGCACGTCATCGAGGCAGGCCAGCATCTTCCTGACGTAGCTGCGCCCGCCGCCCTTGACCGTCATCCACTTGGGCCGATCGAAGATCTGCAGCAGGCCGTGGTTGTGGCAGAACTGCACGAAGGTGGCGAGCGGATAGGCGAGCATCGTGCGCGTCGGACACGACCAGATCGCCGCCGCCATCGGCAGCAGGTACCAGTCGCGGAAGGCCTGTCCATAGCCTTCGAGCGCGAGGTACTCGCCAAGCGCGAGCGCCGGCATCGTCCCCTCGCGCGCCATGCGCGAGGTCTCGCGATTGAAGCGCAGAATGTCGCGCAGCATGCCGAGGAAGGCCGGACGCAGGAGGTTGGCGCGCTGGGCGAACACCGTGACCAGACTGGAGCCGGCCCACTCGAGCTCGGGTTCGGCCAGGCTGAGGCCGAAACTCATCTCGGTCTCCACCGCCTCGACCTGCAGCAGCGCGAACAGCGCGCATAAGTTGGGGTAGGTGCGGCGGTTGAAGACCAGGAATCCCGTATCGACCGGATGGGTGACACCGTCCACCGTGACGTCGACGGTGTTGGTGTGGCCGCCGACGTAGCTGCCGGCCTCGAACAGCGTGACCTGATGGTGCGGCGCCAGCAGCCAGGCGGAGGACAGCCCGGCGATGCCGCCGCCGATCACCGCAATCCACCGCCCGCTGCCGGGCAGGCGCTCGATCTCACCCATCTTCATGGCTTCACTCCGCCGCGTTCTCGCCCTCGATCAGAGCGTACGCGGAGTGGTTGTGGATGGACTCGAAGTTCTCCGACTGCACCGACCAGGCGCCGATACGGGGCTCGGCGCGCAGGCGCAGCGCGATGTCGCGCACCAGATCTTCGACGAACTTCGGGTTGTCGTAAGCCCGCTCGGTGACCCACTTCTCGTCGGGCCGCTTGAGCAGGCCGAAGACCTCGCACGAGGCCTCCTCCTCGGCCATGCGCACCAGCTCGTGCAGCCCGAGCTCACCACGCAGCGTGGCCGCCACAGTGATGTGCGAGCGCTGGTTGTGGGCACCGTAGGCCGAGATCTTCTTGGAGCACGGACACAGGCTGGTCACCGGCACGACGACCTCGAGCGTGGTGCGGGTCGCGCGCCCCTCACGCTTGTCGACGACGACACAGGCGTCCATGTCGAGCAGACTGTCGACACCGGACACCGGCGCGGTTTTTTTCATGAACCACGGAAAGCGCGCCTCGATCCGCCCGCTGCTGGCCTCGAGACGGACGAGCATGTCGGCGAACAGGCGGCGCAGGCCATCGACATCGAGCGCAGCGCGCTCGGCCTCGAGCAACTCGACGAAGCGCGACATGTGGGTGCCCTTGACCTCGGCGGGCAGCGCCACGGTCATCTCGAGCGTCACCACGGTGTGCTGCACAGCGCCATCCGCATCGCGGATGGCCATCGGATAGCGCAGACCGCGCACACCGACGCGCTGGATCGCGAGCGCACGGTGGTCGGCACTGGACTGGACGTCAGGCAGGAAGAACTTGTCCGGGGCGTTCATGAGTGATCCTTTTACTTGATGGGGAGGGCGCGCAGCGGAAGGTCGGGGCGATGCACGAAAAGCAGCCATTCAATCGGAGCGGTGGCACCATTGTCCACGACAGCTGCAGGCTGCGGCGCAGCGAGGAAGAGTGCCTGCGGCTGCTTGACGGGCTGGATGGATCCCGCAATAGCAAGGGACATCGAGGCAGCGGCGGCGACCAACAGCATGCCGGCGCGCTTTGTGAGCCTGTTCGCGTTCATGGCTGTGTCCTGGACAGGGATGAAAGACGACTCAACGATAGGTCAGCCCTCGGTCGATGTCAATCGTTTGTCCAGGACAAAATAGAATATTTACCTTACCCTGAAACTCGGGCGCGTGCGCCGTCGTCCGCACGCTCGCCCTCCCCAAATCGCGCATGGGGCATTACGCTTAACCCACGCGCTGGCTCCCGCCGACAGACGAGGCCCCTTCTGGATACGATCGCACGCTCCCCCTTCGATGTCTTCGCCGGTCTCGCCGGCGGCATCGGACTGTTCCTGCTCGGCATGCACATGCTGACCGAGGGTCTAAAGCTCGCCGCCGGACGCGCCCTTGAAGGCCTGCTCGAACGCGGCACCGCCACCCCGCTGCGTGGCCTGGGCGCGGGCATGACGATGACCGCGCTGGTGCAGTCCTCGACCGCAGTCACGGTAGCCAGCATCGGCTTCGTCAACACCGGGCTGCTGTCACTGCAGAACGCGATGTGGGTGATCTTCGGCTCCAACGTCGGCACCACGCTCAACGCCTGGCTGGTGGCCGCGCTCGGCTTCAGCTTCAGGATCGATGCCTTCGCCCTGCCCTTCGTCGGCTGCGGTGCGGTGTTGATGCTCGCCGGACGCACGGTACGCCAGCGCGCGCTGGGCCAGGCGCTGGCCGGCTTTGGCGTGCTGTTCCTGGGCATCGACGTGCTCAAGGACATGTTCTCGAGCTTCGGTGCAGCGATGAACCTTCAGGACCACATCGCCCCGGGCTTCACCGGCTGGCTGATCCTGGTCGGGATCGGCACCTTGCTGACCGTGCTGATGCAGGCCTCGGGCGCCGTGATCGCGATCATCATCACTGCCGCACAGGGCGGCCTGATGTCGATCGAGGCCGCGTGCGCGATGGTGATCGGCACCAACATCGGCACCACCTCGACGGCGATCCTGTCCGCACTCGGCGCCACCGCCAACGCGCGCCGGCTCGCGGCCACGCACGTGCTGTTCAACCTCGCGGCCGGCACGCTCGCGATCCTGCTGCTGCCACTGCTGATCGGACTGCTCGGCCTGCTGCGCGACTGGTTCGCGCAACCGGCCACGCCGGCGGTGATGATCGCGATGTTCCACACCGCCTTCAACCTGCTCGGGGTGCTGCTGATGGTGCCGCTGGCGCGGCCGCTGCTGCGTTACCTGGCCGAGCACTTCCGCAGCCGCGAAGAGGAAATCGCCCGCCCACGCCATCTCGACGCCCCCTCGCTGGCGGTGCCCGATCTGGCGCTGCGCGCACTGCGCCTGGAACTCGGGCGCACGCAGTCGTTCGCGGTCACCGCGCTGACCGCGGCCACCCGGGTGCCGCCCGACGAACCCTGGATCGAACGCCAGGCGAGCGCACTCGAGGCGCTTGCGCCCGCGATCTCCGACTATGTGCGCAAGCTCAGCGCCGCGCGCCTGCCGCCCACGCTGGTGGAGGCGCTGGCGCACAGCCTGCGCGCGCTGCAGTATCAGGAGAGCGCGGTCACCGCCGTGCGCCAGGCCTGCAACCTGGCAAGCACCCTGGGCACCCCGCCGGGCAGCGGGCTGGAACCGACCGCGGCCAGCTTCCGCCAGGCCACCGGCGCGCTCGCGGCCAGCGCGGACGCCGCGCGCGATGACTTTTCGGCGGCGGCAGTGGAGGCCCGGCTGACGGAGACCGAGCTGCGCTACCAAGCCCTCAAGGAAGCACTGCTGCTCGAAGGCGCCCACGCGCGCATCGACATCCGCGCGATGCAGGACTGGCTGCGCCTGGCGAGCCTGGAGCGGCGCGCCATCGAGCAGGTGGCGAAGGCCGCGCGCATGCTCGCGGTGCTCGACGGCGACCTGACGCCGCAACAGGCAGCCGCGGCCGACGAGCACGCGGACACGAACGGACACCCATGAAGCCGCCGCGCGCACGCCCTTGGCCGTTGAGTGCGCGTTGAAAATCGCGGCGACGCACCCGCGCATGCCCGCACGCCGATGCCCGGAGCGAGGCTAGCACCCCGGCAGAAGCGACGCTTTTGTCCTGGACAAACAGGGTGTGTGCGCCTAAGATCAAAGCACGCTTTCCTTGCTCAAACGCCCCTGTCCGACATCATCGATGAACGCCCCCACCCCCCCCGAAGCCGCCTTCAGCATCGCCGCCGTCGAGCGCGACACCGGCCTCGCCAAGGAAACCTTGCGGGTATGGGAGCGGCGCTATGGTTTTCCCGCGCCGACACGCGACGCCAATGGCGAACGCCTGTATCCGTCCGCGCAGGTCGAGAAACTGCGCCTGATCCGGCGCCTGATCGACCACGGCCGGCGCCCGGCGGGCATCGTCGGTGCCAGCGTGGAAGAGCTCGTCGGCATGCTGGAGGGCTGTCTGCGCTCCGAGGGTACAAGCAGCGGGCGTGAGGACGGCCTGCTGCAGCTGGTGCGCCTGCACCGCAGCGTCGAGCTCAATGCCGCCCTGCGCCAGGCGCTGATGAAGCAGGGCCTGCAGCGCTTCGTCTCCGACACCGTCGCCCCGCTCGCCGCGGCGGTGGGCGAAGCCTGGATCCGCGGCGAGCTCGAGGTGCCCGAAGAGCATCTGTTCACCGAGCAGGTGCAGAACGTGTTGCGCAGCGCGATCGCGGCGCACGCCACGCCCGGCGGCCGGCCACGCGTGATGCTCACCACCTTCCCGGAAGAGGAGCATGTGCTCGGCCTGCTGATGGCCGAGGCGATGCTGGTGCCCGAGGGCGTCGACTGCCTGTCCCTGGGCACCCGCACCCCGCTCGCCGACATCCGCAGCGCGGCGGTGGGCGGCGGATTCGACATCGTCGGGCTGTCGTTCAGCATCGCGTATCCGGCCCGCCAGGCGATCGATGGCCTGCTCGAACTGCGCACGCTGCTGCCCAAGGAAATCGCAATCTGGGCCGGTGGCGCTGCGGTCCGCGACAAGCACAAGCGCCTGCCGGGCGTGAGTGTGGTCGGTGGCCTCGAGGAGACGCTCGCCGCGCTGAGGGACTGGCGGGCAGCACACCCCTGAGCGCGGCGCCGGGCGCTAAAATGCGCGCCATGTTTGCTGATTCCTCTGCTCCGTCGTCGATCCCCCCCCCCACGGCGCCCTCTCCCGACGCTGCACGCCGCGTCCTCGAACACGTCTTCGGCTACCCGGCCTTTCGCGGCGAACAGCAGCAGATCGTCGAACATGTCGCCGCTGGCGGCGACGCGCTGGTGCTGATGCCCACTGGCGGCGGCAAGTCCCTGTGCTACCAGATTCCGGCGCTGCTGCGCGCGGGCACCGCGATCGTGGTCTCGCCGCTGATAGCGCTGATGCAGGATCAGGTCAGCGCGCTGGTCGAAGCCGGCGTCAACGCCGCCTTCCTCAACTCCAGCCTGGATGCCGAGCGCGCGCGCGCGGTCGAGCGCGCGCTGTACGCCGGCGAGCTCGACCTGCTCTACGTCGCCCCCGAGCGCCTGATGACGCCGCGCTTCCTCGACCAGCTCGACCACCTGCGCGACACGCACCGCCTGGCGCTGTTCGCGATCGACGAGGCACATTGCGTGTCGCAGTGGGGCCACGACTTCCGCCCCGAATACCTGCAGCTGTCGATCCTGCCCGAGCGCTATCCGTCGATCCCGCGCATCGCGCTTACCGCCACCGCCGACCGCCAGACCCGCGAGGAGATCGCCGAGCGCCTCAATCTGCAGCATGCGCGCCGCTTCGTCTCCAGCTTCGACCGCCCCAACATCCGCTACGCCATCGCCGACAAGGACGACCCGCGCCGCCAGCTCCTCGCCTTCATCCGCGAGGAATGCCCCGGGCAGGCCGGCATCGTCTATTGCCTGTCGCGCCGCAAGGTGGAGGAGACAGCCGCCTGGCTGCAGGAGCAGGGGCTCAACGCTCTGCCCTACCATGCCGGCATGGCGCAGGAGCTGCGCGCCGAACACCAGACCCGCTTCCTGCGCGAGGACGGCCTGATCATGGTGGCGACGATCGCCTTCGGCATGGGCATCGACAAGCCCGACGTGCGCTTCGTCGCGCATCTGGACCTGCCGCGCTCGATCGAGGGCTATTACCAGGAGACCGGCCGCGCCGGGCGCGACGGTCTGCCGGCGCAGGCGTGGATGGCCTGGGGCGCGCAGGACGTGGTGCAGCAGCGGCGCATGATCGACGAGTCCGAGGCGAGCGAGGAGTTCAAGCGCCTGGCGCGCAACCGGCTCGACGTGCTGGTCGGCCTGGTCGAAGCCACCACCTGCCGCCGCCAGCACCTGCTCGCCTATTTCGGCGAAGCGTCGGTGCCCTGCGGCAACTGCGACAACTGCCTGCACCCGCCGCAGACCTGGGACGCTACGGAGGATGCGCGCAAGGCGCTGAGTTGCGTGTACCGCACCGGTCAGCGCTATGGAGCCGGCCACCTGATCGACGTGCTGCGCGGCGAGCTCACCGACAAGGTGATCGAGCGCGGCCACCAGGACATCACCACCTTCGGCATCGGCAGCGAGCTCGACGAGAAGCGCTGGCGCACGATCTTCCGCCAGCTGGTGGCGCGCGAGTTCGTGGCGGTCGACCATGAGCGTTACAACGCGCTGCGCCTGACCGACGCCGCGCGCCCGCTGCTTCGTGGCGAGGCCGCGTTCCACCTGCGCCTCGAGCGCGAGCGCAGCCGCAGCAAGCGCCGCGTCGGCACGGCCCTCGAGATCCCGGACGGCATCCCGACGACGCTCTTCGACCGTCTGCGCGCGTGGCGCTTCGCCACCGCCAAGGCGCGCAACGTGCCGGCCTACGTGGTGTTCCAGGACGCCACGCTGCGCGAGATCGCACTTGTCCGCCCGCAGTCGCTGGCCGATCTGGCTCACATCAGCGGCGTGGGTGACCGCAAGCTGGAGGCCTACGGCGCAGCGATCTTGGAGATCGTGGCCGAGGCCGCGTGACCGGGGCGGAGCGCGCTCAGAGCACCTTCAGCAGCTCGACCTCGAACACCAGAGTGGCGTTGGGGGGAATCACGCCACCGGCGCCGCGCGCGCCATAGCCGAGCTGCGGCGGGATGGTGAGCTTGCGCTTGCCGCCTTCCTGCATGCCCTGCACGCCCTCGTCCCAGCCGCGGATCACATGGCCGGCGCCGAGCGGAAAGGCGAAGGGATCGTTGCGGTCCTTGCTGGAGTCGAACTTGCGCCCGTCGGTGAGCCAGCCGGTGTAATGCACCGACACCATGCGGCCCGCGACCGCGGTCTCGCCGGTGCCGACCTCGATGTCGTCGATGACGAGCCCGCTGGCGGTGGTGGTCTGGGTCATGCGTCTCTCCTGGCTTGATTGAAAGCCGGCATTCTACCCCTTGCTCCCCGGCATGCGCCCTACGCCGAAGCGGCTGCGGAACTTGGCGATCTTGGGCGCGACCACATAGCGGCAATAGGCCTGGTCGCTGTTGTTCACGTAGTAGTCGTGGTGCTCGGGCTCAGCCGCCCAGAAGGTCGGCGCACGCTCGACGCGGGTGACGATGGCGCGCGGGAACACGCGCTGCTCGCCCAGCTCCTCGATCACGGCGAGCGCGGTGTGCAGTTGCGCCTCATGGGTGACGAAGATGACCGAGCGGTATTGGGGGCCGACGTCGTTGCCCTGGCGATCGAGCGTGGTCGGATCATGGATGGTGAAGAAGATCTCGAGCAGCTCACGGTAGCTGACGCGCGCCGGGTCGAAGACGAGCTTGACCACCTCGGCATGGCCGGTGCCACCGGTGCACACCTGACGGTAGCTCGGATCTTCAATGTGCCCACCGCAGTAGCCGGGCACCACCTCCTCGACGCCGTCGACGAGATCGAACACCGCCTCCAGACACCAGAAGCAGCCACCGCCCAGAATGGCGGTCTCGAGTTCAGGGGCGGTCGTGTTTTCAGTCATGTCCTGGCTCCATGGGACGTTGGGGATGACACGCAGACCACCGACGCGGCAATTCATTCCCGCGCCAGCGCACACGCGGTGCAGCGGGCGTCAGCGAAAGGAGAGGCCGTAGTGGACATCGAGCGCCGTGTCGGTGCCACCGCGCGCAATCACCGCCACCCGGCGCGAGATCTGGTAGGTCAGCTTGATCAGGGTGGCCGCCCCCCCCAGGCTCTGTTCGAAGGACAGGAACAGATCCGGGCCGAGCCGCTTGCCCAGGCTCAGCACCTGCGATGACACCGATGGTCCGCTGGCGACGGTGGTGCCGCTGCCGAGCACGCGGCTGCTCGCCGCGCGGCGGGTGCTGTTGAGCTCGCCCTGGCCGAAAGAGAAGGAGTCGAAGCCGAGGCTGCGCGAGAGCTCCTCGGTCATGCCGCCGCCGGGCCCGCGCAGCAGGCCCGCCGCCGCCGGCAGCAGCAAACCCAGGTCGGCACCGGCACCGGCGTCAGGCGCGCGCCCGAGCACGATCCACGACAGCTTGGCCGGATCGGGCACGTTGGGCTCTGACACCAGACGGATCCGCGGCCGCTTGACACTGCCGGTCACGGCCACGCCCGCCTCCACCTCAAGCCCCTTGCGCAGCGCAACGATATTGAGGCCCGGCGCATCCAGCGGCCCCTGGAAATTCACCACGCCGCGCTCGATCACCAGGCGCTGTCCATAGCCGCGGTAGCTGCCTCCTACGGTGGACACCGTCCCCACTGCCGACAGCGGCCGGCCGGGCTGCAGGCGGATGCGCAGATCGCCCGCGAGGCGGGTCTCCAGCCCCAGCGCCGAGAGGTAGAGCGCATCGCCCAGGCCCACGCGCACGTCGGCATCGAGCGCAAATCCCCCCTCGCCGGCGGGCGGCTCATCGCGTCCCAGCACGACGACGTCGTCCGACAGGCTGGGCGGCGGGGAGGCGGCGAACTCGATGAAACCCGCATCGGCGTGGAACCCGGCGTCGAGCACCAGCGCAGTCCACGTGCTGCGCGCCCTGCCCTGGCCGGACAGCAGCATCCAGCGATCGTCACGCTGCAGCAGCGGCAGGCGGTCGGCATCGAAGCGGAAATCCCCCTCGCCGGTGGTGAGCGCCACCTCGCCACGCGCGGTGAAGCGCCCAGGCGTGGCCGTCAGACGCGCGAACGGGATGCGGTTCTCGCGCGGACGGACGCGATTCTCCGAGATGAATTCGAGACGTTCGAGGCGCACGCGGTCACTGTCGAACTCGAGGTCGAGTTCGCCGCCCGCCAGGATCAGGCCCTGGTCGATCAGCGTGAAGCCCAACGCGCGTCCCTCGAGGCGGCCACTGACGCGCGGCGCGGCGAGCGTGCCACCAACACTGAGGTAGCCCGCGACGCGGCCCGCAGTCTCGACGTTCTCGCGCGCCAAGCGTCCGAGCCAGGTGATCGAGGGCATGTCGAGGCGGGCCGAGCCGCTGATCGCGGTCTCGGGCGGCAGGCTCCACACCCCGTCCGCGCTGCGACGGGCGCGCAGGCCGACTTCGCCGTGCATGCTGCCAAGTTCCTTGCCGCGTGCCTGGAGCGCGAGACTGAGGCGATCACCGCGCGCATTGAGCACCGCCTCGAGCTGCTCCAGGCCGAGCCGGGTGCGCAGTTCGCCTTCCACGCTGAGATCGCCCGCCTCGCGGAACACCCGCGCCTCCCCCTCGAGCGTGCGCCCCACCGCCAGGTCCCAGCGCGCACCGAGGGTGAGGGGATCGGCGTTACGGCGCGGCCGGCCATCGCGGCGCCGGGGTTCGGAGTCGAGCACCAGGCCAGTGAGATCGCCGCGCAGCACGCTCTGGGTCGGGGACCACGAGGTCTCGTGCAGGCGGATGCGGCCACTTTTGCCAGCCTGGAATTCGGCCCTCCCCAGGCGCACACCATCGGCGGCGAGCGTCAGTGGCGCCGGGGCGACGAGACCGGCAGCGAGGCGGCCGGCGGTCTCGAGCGCGGTGAGCTCACCGCTCCAGCGTGGCGTGTCGTCCGCAAGCAGCCCGCCCTGCAGGGCGAGGCGCAGCGTATCGTCAACGCCCTCGCGCGCCGGCGCGTTCGCACTGAGCTCGAGCCGATGGCGCGCGCGCGTACCCTCGGCACTCAGGCGGGCGCTCGCCAGCCAGTCGGGTTGCGGCTTGCCGCCCGGCCCGCGCTGCGCGGGGCCGAGGCCCGACAGCCCGAGCGCGAGCGTGAAGGCCCCCTCCCTGCCGGCACCGAGCCGAGCGGTGCCATTGATGCCGGCCAGACGCACTCCACCAGGGAGTTCCAGTCCTTCGCCGAAAAACGCGAGCTGCCCGTTCGGCGCCGCCAGCGTTCCCCCCACACGCCCCTCGGCAGCGGCGCGGCCCGAGAGGCCGAAGCCGAGCGCCGCTAGCGCCGGCGCATCGACACGCAGGGCCAGGTTGTCGTCCGCCGCACCGAGCGCGCCCGCGGCATCGAGCGTGTTGTTGGCCACGCGCAGCGCAAGCCGCAGCGCGGGCAGGCGCTGGCCCTCGAGCTCCAGGTGCCCTTCGCCACTGAGTGGCCTGCCCTCAAGGGTGCTGTCGGGGATGCGGAAATCGAGTGCTGCACGCTGGAGCGGACCGGCAGCGGGCAGTTCGGCTTCGGCCTGCAGGTCGAGGTTCAGGCGCGCCGACGGCGCGCCGGGTGCCAGCGCGCGTGGGTCGACGCCACGCAGCCGGGCATCGAGCGTGAGCCGTCGCCGCAGGGCCGCCGCGGCCCCCTCCGCCGCTCCCTCCGCCGCTCCCTCCGCCGCCCCCTCGACAGCGCTCGGGCGCGGCAGCGTGCCCGCCGACTGCCCGGCAGCCTGCACCACCGTCTCTGCGTCGATGCGTGCGGCGCCGACGTCGAGCCCAAGGCGAACCAGCTGGCGCAGCGCATCGGCCTCGGCGTCGATACGGCCGGCGACGGTCTGCTGCGGCAGTCGGGTGTCCAGCGCGCGCAGGTCGATGGCGGCCAGCTCGAGCGCGGCGACGATCTGTCCTAAGCCGCTGCCGGTGGTCACCGTGGCCGTCTCCGGGACGCGTTCGACCGGCGGTAGCCGCCACGCCAGCCGCCCGCCGATGCGGCCCGCTCCCGCGAGTCGAACATCGAGCGCATCGAGCGCAATCTCGTCGCTGCGCCAGTCGAGCACGCCCTCGAGGTGGCGCAGCGGTATGCCCTCGGCGTCGAGCGCGGCGGGCAGGCGGTTCGACAGCCGGATCGGCCCAGCCAGCAGACCCTCCCCGTGTGCCGGCGGCGCCAGATCGGCCGCGAGGCGCAGTGCGGCACGCGGCGCGCCCTCGGCAAAGGCGGCAGGGTCGAGCTCGCCCGCCTCCACCCGCAGCCGGCGCAAGGGGTTGGGCTCGAAGGTCGCAGCCTCGGCGTCCATCCTGGCGTTCAGGCCCTCGGCCTGCGCGTCCACGCGCAGGGTCGGCGCGAGCAAAGTGTTGCCAAGCGCAAGCTGCACCGCCAGCGCCCGCGACTCGATGACGCCATCGAAGCGGCCCGCGCCCTCGAGCGTGAAAGGTGCCACGCCGTCGAGTGCGAGCGCGAGCGTCGCCCTGCCCTGCGGGAGGTCGAGCGTGAGCGCACGCAAGCGGTGGTGACGGCCGTCGCTCTCGAGCGCCGCCTCCAGGTTCGTGAACAGCGGCCCCGGCTCTGCGGCCTGCTCGGTGACTGCCGCGGGATCACGCGTGGCGTCCCCGGCATGCTCGAGGGTGCCGGCGGCGTCCGCCGCAGCGTCATCGGCTCCACCCCCAGCGCCCGCCGCGGGCAGGTCGCGCATTGCGAACGCGCCCACCGCGAGACGGCCAATCTCGATGGCAAGCGGTAGGACGAGCGAGTCCGGCGCCAGCGGGGGAGCGGCGTCCGGATCGTCCTCGGCCTCCGCCCGGGCAAGCGCCACGCGCGCGACCGTCAGGTGCTCGATGTGCATGCGGCGCTCAAACAGCGCTGCCGGCTTCCAGGCCAGCGACAGGGCGTTCAGCTCGAACTGGAGGTCCGGCGCGCGATACGCGAGTGCATCGAGCTCGAGGCCGCCGAGCACCCGGCCACGCGCGCCCTCGACCTGCAAGGCGCCGCCAGTGGCACGCTGGGCGAGCGCGAGCCCGGCATCGAGCCCGGACTGGGT
>QXGG01255036.1_pt1 | contig 26131 bp, 28 predicted proteins | sample 1982491 | NCBI WGS metagenome assembly QXGG01 (sample SAMN09924614, study PRJNA488089) | Wastewater metagenome, whole genome shotgun sequencing project. | isolation source: South African research farm wastewater | place: South Africa: Irene, Agricultural Research Council, Animal Production... | reverse complement strand
TCTTAATATTTTAGGCAGCGAGTGGAATATACACCAAGCGACTCCCAATACTACGAGTACGATACGAGGACGCACAATCCACATGCCAACAACACAAACCACAATACGAGCCGCTATCCCAATACCCACCCAATAGAGCAATAAACCAACCATTGTATGTTGCATTCTGCCAGTTGTAGTCTCCGACAGGTTTTGAGGAATCTCCTGTTGTTTCTGCCGCAATAAATGCCCAATCACAATCTTCGCTCCAGCCAAAAGCACTAATGTAACCATCTTTTTTGGCAATTGTGAAACCTAGTGACTGGTAAGGTGCATTTGCTGTATCATCTGCGAAGCTGTGATTTGCCCAGTATCCAATGTTCTTACCTTTGGCTTCAACATTCAGACCATCAACAAACTCCCATATACTTCCGAACGGATCTTCCATGCCACGATAAATAATGGAAACCTGACCATTTGTACCAGCAGCCATACCAGATCCATTTCCGATATTTGCAGTACCACCAGTAATTGCTGCAAGGCAACTTGTTCCATCGTCAGAAATACTTGATACACCATTGCCGAGCACTTCCTGTGCATTCATTTTAGCATATTCGACTAAGAATAAGTATGCATTCATACACGCAATTGTGAAGTCAATGATCTGCCAGCCAGTACCAATATTACCAGCCATCTTACGGCAATTTGCTCTTGTAAGATTGTTTGTTACACCAGATGCAGGCTTAGCACCAGCAATAGATGCAAGTTTATCAGTTGCCGTATCCATTGATGCAGAATCATCAAGGACGTACAGTGCTTCAGATGTATCATATAATGATGCTTTGTATGCACCAATATAGATTCTGTCATACTCAACACCATTTCTCTTGAATGCAGGATGCACTTTGAATCCATCCTTCGGTGTATCTGACAGATAATATCTTGCTTTACGCATCTTATACCCTACACCGTCAGAGATCTTCTCAAGTTCAAGCGGAACAACCTTGTAATAGAATTTGTTCTGCTCAACCATTGTCTGTACACGTGTACCAGACTGAATGGTTGTCTCGCCCACAAGAATAGATTTCTGTGTCTTACCTGTCTCTGTATATCCATCGTCACCATAATATGCTGTGATCACACCAGCATCTGTGATATTACATTTACGTCTTGCAAATGCTTTAATGTTGTCGTGATCAGAGCCACCAGACTTGCCAACAGATCCATTCAATCTAACAAATCTGTTGTTCTTCCAATCTGCTTCAACACCATAGATTGAATCATCAGTGTAACCAATTGTCTTAGTTGCTTCCGCCAGCTTATTGATGTTGACTTCGTTAATTAACTTAGCCATTGATCCACTGGCTACCTTGGCAATTGCAACATTGGTTCTGCCGCTTGCCTGCGATGTGCCAAGCGTATATTTAACAACCTTTCTCTTAGTTGTTTCTACCTGTGATCTTGTATCTTTAAACCAGTTAGCAACAGTTGTAGATTTCTGCTGGTTACCATCTTCTTTCAATGTACCAGAATAATCAACTGTTTCTTCCCACACCTGCAGGTAAACAGTACCACTTGTGATAGCAATTTCAAGACCAGAGCAGTTAAGATGATAACCATCAGCAGTAATACCGCAATCGTCAAGAATCTTAACCTTTCCATCTTCATATACCAACTTGCTGATGTCAGTAATACCATTGCCGACAATATTCCTGATAAGATCACGCATAGCAACCTTTTGAATTTCCTGCATCTCATTCAGTTCAACTTCAAGAACTGTACTATTTGCACCAAAGACAACACCAGACACTCCAGCATTATCTTTATAATTGGTGTACTTTGAAAAATCTGCCATTTCTTATTCCTCCTTATGCAAGATTGAGAGTAAATCTCATTGTTCTTTCGATGGACATTTCTGATGTCTTTGTAATGAGACCATGGTGACGTTTATTCACCATAATACCTGTGTTTGCAGATCCTGTTGCGTTACCGCCAAACAGACCAAACTCTCTCCACTTACCATTACAATCAGATGGTCCAAATGTGTGTTTAATCTGCAGAATATTAGTCGGAACAGACGATACTGACAAATCTGCATTCAGGAAAGTAATTTCCGATGCCGAAATCGGCACACGACCAATCTCTGCTGTAAGTCTGCTTGCGTTAATTTCAGGATCAGGCATTGATGTGTCCCATGATGTAGCACCACTACCAACTGCCCAATACTGTAATCCTGCATATCCAGACTGACCTTTGCACAGTGCCATGACCAGTTTTAAGAATGAATTTACAACAAGATTGTGACCTTCAATCACCTGTACAAGCTTACCATTCTTATAAATCTTGTCTGTGATCTGACCTGTCATGTGGACATTATGTCCATCTTCTGATAACATTTGAATACTCATATTCTCTTTATCCTCCTGTCTAAAATTTGTATTATCTTTAAACATTTAATAATACCTCCTTTAATTATATATTATTATATCGTCATATGAATCTGTATCCATAAATATATTAGTAACAAAATCATTGTTTATAACTGCACAGTTAGTGCCCAAATAACTCCATGTATTAGTTATCTTGCTACTAATCATGTTCATTTCATGTATTGTGTCTTTTATGCCATCCAAAAATTTATCGCCGCCATCAAAAATATACTCACGATTTAATTCCATACTCTTATTTGTTGTTACCAACATATTATTTAATAATGGGTAATAATCAGATTTATTTCCTATTATTATATGTTGATCGTTGTACACATCACCAATAATATATTTATTTGATTCACCAACTTTGATATTTGCACCTTCAGGTACAAGTGATTTGATGGTGTCATATTTCCAATCAGTATCAACATACTTATTGGTTATCATATCATCATTTGTCTTACCAATATCCCACGACCATGTATTTGATTTAACACTTGTTAATAATCCTTTTTCAACAACTGTATTAAATGCAATAATATCATGCCAATCATCAACATTATCAACATGCCATTCTTTATTTGTATTGAAATCTTTATTCAACTTTGATACATGATTCAATTCAGGATAATATGTATCCTTACATGATGCTATGAATGATACATCACTAAATCCATCTGTTAGCCTGTCACGAAGGTACTCACTATATTTAATTGTTGCAATCTCATTTGTGATATAAATAAACAGAAGATATGGGTATATACCAGATGCTTTTGTTTTCTTGATTGCTGTCATAATCTTATCATGCATAGTAGTTATGCTTTCATTTGCTTCAAGATCGACAGTACAGATGATGTGACCATAATCAGTTGAGATTATCTCAGTATTGGTCACGAAGTTCTGATTCAAAAACACATTATCTTTATTTGTTAAGGATGTGTCTGGCACTTCTGGATACTCCCATGCATCATACACTTTGATATATTTATTGATTGCATCGACATCACTACTAATACCAATTGTAGATGCTATTGCATATTTGATTGCTTCTGCGGTACCACCTGCAAGTGATGAATATATGATTAATAATCTTGATCTATAGTCACTGTATGATTCACCTTTATTACGATAAACTCCTAATAGTGAACCCCATCTATATTCAAGATCTTCATCATATGTAGAATCAATACCAATCATTGCATATAATCTATCAATGATACGCAATTTTTCTCTCGACTTATCTGCGTATACTGATAGTAATGCATATAATATTGTCTCCTCATTGTATATGTCATATATGTGTGGGAATTTTTCTTGCATCTGCGGCAATAATTCTTTAGTTCTGTCTATCATCCATTATACCCCCCCCCACACTAACTGGTGTACCGTTTATAATAACAGTATCACCAAGTCTGATTATCTGCTCTTCTGTAGCAGTAATGTTGCTGGTAGGTCTAATTGTCTCAATATCAATGTCATCATTTTCTGCAACTGTTTTATCAATTGCATTCAATATTTTTCTCTCCATCTGTTTAATGATGAATTCCTGTCCAGGATTAAGACTAAGTGCATATTTATTTATTACACTTACTATTGTATCATAATCAGCTTCAGTAATATTTGTGATATTAATAGATATGTCTGCTTCTTTTATATTTGTGTACACAATAAATGGCATAATACCAGATGCCTTTACTGCATTCATCACACTGATCACTTCATTCTGCACAGATTGCGGAGCGGGTACTGTATCTGTTACAATGATCGCACCAGTTGTTGCAACACCTTTGTACATATCAATTACTCTCGCCCTTGTTACACCACTTACCTGATTAAGTGCGGCTTCAATAGCTTCATCTGTACATTTACCAAATGTCTGACGTACATTCTTTATCCTATACAAGAAATCTTCATCATTTTCTGTATCTCTGCCACCATTAATAGCATGCTCATTCAATACATACTGAATTCCCTGTAATGATGATGACATAGTATTAATAGCACCTGCTGACACATTTACTACACCAGCAGTTGTACATACAATAGGCACTGTTATTGATGATTGCCCAGCCTTGAGTATACATGTCGCATCATTTATATAGAACTCGGTTATCTCACCATTACGGTTCTGCCTTGTGGATACGATAAATCCGTATGGTATCTCGATATCATACTCTGCAGGTGTGTCTCCAGTATATAATGTAATTTCACCAACTGCGGCTTTGGCAGTCTCACGTGTAAGACCAAATATCTTAGCCGCCCTATCCAGTTCATCACCGATACAGTTATCAATATTAAGACATTTGTATACTAACTCAATGTAATAGTTCTGTGTATCTTCGTTTTCTGATAATACCTCAATTAGTGTGCGAAGTACAGACCCAGGATTTGTATTTGTGAGACCAACATTCTTATCAACTATTGATTGTAATGTATATTCGACAATTTCGTCAAATGTTCTTGTGCCAAGAGTCTCTCCATATTCAGTGGTGATATCACCATCTTCAACTTCTTCATCTTCTAACAATTCTACATCGTATTCATCTGCCATGGTTATTCATCACCCTCCTCACTAGATTCTGTGTTGAATGGATTTACTTGCACCCTACCATCGATACTATAATCACTTCCTTCATACCCATTTACGAGAAGTTTATAATCTACGATGCATGTTGCATTTTCTCCCATTGTTACATTCATTACAGTAACTTCAACTACTCTACTATCTCCTTCTATTATTGCACGTTTACATTCGTCTGCGACTTCATTAAGACCACCTTCATTAGCCTTAATTCTCTCGGTGAATATCTTATTTCCAAGATTTTCATGATATATATTGTGACCATATCTAAGTAGTATGTTATTATTTGCTGTCTGGATAATATCAGCAGATTCATCACTACATAACACAAGGTCACCATATTCATCTGCCTTAAGATCACCATTATTATAAAGCAAATCTAACATGACACTACCTCCTTGTGAATAAAATTATAGGTACTGCCAACATCAGATAAAGTCAGCAGTACCTATTTGTTATAATCTTGATTTTATGTCGTCAATTTCTTTAAGAACATTTCTGCCATTAATCAGTACAGATTTACCAGTACATTTAACAGTAGCACCACCTTTTGAATACATCATACAATCACCAGATTTGCATGTAGGCTTATGCTCATCATATACACCTACTATACCATCTTTGCCTGAATTTTGTGCTACCAATACAAATGCCATCAACCCAGGTGGAGGAGATGATGAAATACCATATGGCATTATTGGTACAAGGTTTCTTAACTGTGAATTATTCATATTTGTAACTGCAATAGACTTACCACCGCTACCAACTGTTTCAATTTTACCAACATGTGATTCCTGTCTATGTGGTTCTGATACACCATTTAATGCTGCTCCAAAACTCTTCATAATATCACCTCCTATAATGCTTTAGATGCCTTAGTAAGATTTGTACAGCTTGTACCTTTTGTCTGCCAGATCTTCTCAAATGTAGTATCTGCTGGTATCATTGTTAATTCTGCCATACTGCCATCTGATATTGTCTTCCTATATGCTACACGTTTTATAAAGAATAATGCATTTACACCACATCTACCATTAATGACCTGTGCAGTTGTATTTGGTAGATATATATTATTCTTGTCAAGTCTTACTTCAATCACCAACTCATTATTATCTCTGAAATTCTCACGTATATCTTTGTCAGCAATTGATTTATATTTTGATGATGCATTTTCTGAATATGCACGTCTTGTTTGACGTTTTGTTATACCAATTTTCTTCATGTAGTTATTTGTTGATGATCCTACAAGATTGTATCCACCTTTACTATCAGATCCATATACCTTCATTTCACTCTTCATATCAGTGCCATCTTCAACCAATCTGAATGACTTAATCGGTATACCAGTCTCTGATGTATGCATTACGAATACATGACTTGGAGATTTGCCCATACTCCAATCACCTGTATATAATGTATCGATAAGAAACCATACACGCTGTTTACTCTCAAGCAATATATTGTTGAATATTGACATCTCTGATTCTCCACATCCAATTACAAGCTTATCATACTTATCGGCACTTGATACCTTACATGGTATACCGTATTCTTTACATTTCTTCTGTATATACGTCTTTGGATTGACATTCTCTTTTGTATCAGGTAGTGCATCATTATCTATAAGCTTCCAGCATAAATCCCTGCCTGATAATTGGATATAATCATCATCGTCACGATCAATATATTCAACCTTATCAAGATTACCTTTCATAATAACCTTGCCATTTACCTTCAGCCTACAGTTATCAAACTTTGAAAATAATCCTGAGTATATACCTTTTGGATTCTTCAATACAAAGTCAAAAATATCTGCATCGGTGGTCAAGTCCAACTCAACATTAAATTCAGAAAATCGATAAACACGATATGTTCGTCCATTTCTGTTACTGTCTATCTCTATTTGCATTACTGAGCTAATAGCCATATAATCACCACCTTAATCAAATGTACCTTCATCTACCCATCCATACACATTACTCTGACTATTTGTATGAATAAGATGCCATGGATGTGCCTTACCATTACCCTTACAGTTTGGTCCAAGAGTAATCTTCGCCTTTCCAGCACGTGCCTTATATCCTTTAGAACCTTTCCATGATGATACATAATGTTTACCACCATGGAAATTTACAATATCTCCAACCTTATATGATTTCTTTTTCTTTTTCTTTGTACTGCCACTGGTCTTCTTGACTTCTTTTACCGCAAACTTCTTAATATTTTCTTTAACATTTGGTTGCGTATCGGCAACTATTTCAAATGTGTAATGTATTACATTTACCTCTGGTTCATTTGTAAACTCAAGGTTGGTCATTAAACCTCTTGTTATCCATGAATATATTGGATGTTTTACTGTGCCAACACCATTCTTTTTATATTCATCGTACAACTTCTTAGCATTACTATATGCATTATTACCAATGAATACACCAGTACCAGAGATGATACACGCATTTACACCAAAATCCTCAAGTTCATTTCCTGCCAATTCAGGATATTTGTGCTTAATATATGACCTATCACATTTCATACTTGTTGTTTCAGGGTTTATAGGAAATGTGAATGATTTATATTTTATCTTAGCTAATCCCATAATATCACCTCCTATTTAGTAGTTCTGCCATACTGTGACGAAGTTCTTGAATACCAGTTGTTGAGCAATGTTCCCTGCTGAGGATTGAGTATAGATACCTGTTTGATTACTCTCTCTTCCTTATCAACATGTACATTTACATTAACATTTGGTGCCGCAACACTAAATGATGGTTGCATTGTTACTGTATCGTCAATATTAATCTGGTTATTAATCTCATTCTGTATCAAATCCTGCTTACCCTTATCACTAAGAGCCGCATAACCATTTGGCATTATCTGCCTTACCAACGAATCAATATTTGGAACATTTACGCTACCAGTAGCATTAACATTACCAGAATTAATAGTAACACTGTCAGCATTTTGATTTGTTGTATCTGGTAACTTTAATTCAGGTATCTGGAATTGACCACTAAGATTAGTATTACCAGCATTAACATTTAATGATGTAAGATTCTGTAATGGATTATTAACTGTTGGCTGTTTTAATGTAGGTATCTGGAATAATGAACTCATACCAGATGTATTCAAACTACCATTTAAATTTATGTTGCTTGCATTTATTGTTGTAGGTGCAGTTGTCTCTCTCTGTGCTGATATATTAGATGATTTTGTCTTTGTTGTATCATTTGGAACAACTGTCGCAGTTGGTGTTTCTTTGCTTGTATTTTTCTTATTTATCTCTGATACTGCACCAGCTATACCATTTTTAATTTCTTCACTCAGACCGTCAAACATGTATGGATTATCTTCTGTAGCACCCTCTGTTTTTGTTTTATCTTTATAATCTGGTCCAACAATCATTTGACCTCTATTCTTCAGATATTCATCAAGCTGTGCCTGTGTACCAGTCCATACACTATAATATCCTTGATTGAGTGTATCCATCTTAGGATCATACAGATCTTTTGTATCTTTATTATTTTTGCCAATTACGACCATCTGTGCACCAATATCTTTTAATGCATCAACTGTCTCCTGCTGTTTCCTTGTACTCTCTGCAGAAGATCTTGCTAATTCATCAGAGTACGATGAGTTCTCATCATAATCTCTACCTTTGTATTGAACATATACTTTTTCGAACTGCTCCTGATCTTTCTGATTCATATTACTATACTGATAATAATCTGTACCGTATGTAAATGCAGTTTTCCATGCCTGTGATGTATACCCACCAATTCCATTAAGCGCCTTTTCAAATTCATTCAGATCCTTACCAATAATACTACTAAGAGATTCTGCAGATTCATTCTGTAATGTTACTCTACGTTTCTTATCGTATACGCCTATTCCTGTTGTACCATTATCAAACATATCATATGCAGATTCTGTAAGTTCTCTCATTGCCTTGTCACCACCAAGTGATCCGATTATAGCACCAATAACAGTACCAAGACCAGGTGCGATTGCAGTACCTATCTCTGCACCAACAAATCCACCGCCGAGTGATCCACCACCACCAGCTATAGCACTTGTACCAGCTTTTGCATCTCCAGAGCTAAATCCTTGATATGCTTCATATCCAGATGATGCAACCTGCCACAATGTGCCAAGTACACCAAGTGCCTTACCAGTCTTTGATAGTGATCCGAATAATTTGCTACCACCACGTGCAACCTCATCAACAGAGCCTGCACCAGCCTTAATAATATCATCTATTGATTGTCCATACGCACTGATTACATCATCTGCACTTGTTCCAAGACCACGTGCAATATCATCTACTGAATATGTTGCCTGTTTGCCAAATGTAGATATTACATCATCAGCTGTTGTACCAAGTGCATTTGCTACATCGTCTGCTGAGCCTATTACTGATGACCCTTTTAGTGCAGAACCTGCACCTGCGGCACTACCTCCAGCAGAACCAGCACCTGCACCACCTGCGGCTCCACCACCAACTCCACCATTACCTCCAGTTGTTGAGCCATTTACTACTACTGATCCTGCAACATTAATTACTGCACCACCAGCAACTGTGAGTATCTGCAGTACAGATGATACCAATTCAGCTATCTCTGATGCAACATTCAATGCACATAGTTTTCCAAACCAGTCAATCGTACTTACTACTGCATCACCAAGTTCCTGCATATCTTCTGGTAATTCATCAACAGAAAGATGCATGTTATCAATCATCTCGTCCCAATTCTTGAATACACCATCTTTACCAATAATATTACCATCAAATAATGAACCAAGAACTTTAAGAAGTCCATCACCAAGTGCTGGTGCTATCTGCTCACCAACCTGTGTAAGATCTATAGCAGTATCACCAATACCCCTTACAGAGTTAGCAATTGCTGATCCATATTTCTCTTCAATTAGATCGCATGATTCATCTAATGCATCACGCAAATTGTCGAAGTTAATATTATAATTTCCATCATTACTAAGGAAGTTGAATAATTCATCCCTTATAGCCTGTACAAACGGGTTTATTCTATCGCCAACATCTGTCTTAATACCTTCCCATAGGTTATTAAGAGATGTAAGTTGTCCATATTGAGAATTAAGTAATTGCTCAAGTTTGTTTGCATTTGTGCCACTTGATTGATTTTTGATCTCTTTAATTACATTCTCAAGATCAGTTTCATCACCATTAATAAGACCATATGCAGATTTCATCTGGTATAATCCAAACAACTTCTTTGCAAACCATGCCTGTTCTTCATCATCCAGACCTGCCATTACTTCATCCAAAGTATCAATAACTTCTGTCATTGGTCTTAAATTACCAGTAATATCGTTCTCTGTGAATGTTTCATTTAATATATCGTCATATGTAATCTGACTACCACCAGATTTAGCATAATTACTAAAATCATAAAATGCTTTGAGTGCATTTGGTGGTGCTACCTCTGCCTGTGCTTCAGTAATTACTGTTGTATCACCAGTTAACAATCTTGTTAATAATGCCTGAATACCAGAACCTGCCTGTGATCCCTTTAATCCGAAATTACCAAGTATAGATACCATACCAAGTGTTTCTTCAAGATCTCTGCCAAGACCAGATGTAATACCACCAGCATATTTCATAGATTGTACAATATCTGCAACATCAATTACTGACATGTCAGCTGTATGAGATACTTTATCAAGCATGTCTCCCCATTGCTCTTGTGGTATATTAAACTGGTTACCTAATGATACTGCAAATTCAACTGCCTGTCCAGTAGATAAATCATTAGCCTGAGCAAATGTCAAGACATCCTTAGTTATATTCTTATTTGGGTCTACAATATCTGATGCTGATACACCAGCCTTAATTAATTCTGTCTGAGCCTGTGATACTTCTGGTACAGACATAAGCGATCCAGTACCATTGATACCATATGTACCAATCTGCATCGCCTGCTCCTTAAGTTTCTGTGCATCTTCGAAAAATTTCTTTTGTGATTCTGATGTATTGTCATAATCAGCCGCCATTGCACCAAGTGTCTTTGCATGCTGTTCTGAAAATTCTGTAAAATTATCTATAGCATCAGTTGTAAAGTCATAGACGGCAGAACCCATTTCCTGCACACCATTTATGACCATTCTATTGAATCCACTCATTACACGATTGTAATGTCGTGAAAGCTTATTTACTTTACCTATTCCTCTCTCTAAACTAGACACAAAATTTGAAATGCCGGAAGTGCTACTCCCACCAACACCACCGGCATTCTTATCCAAATCCTGTAAATTCTTAGATAGATTTTTGACTTTTTCAGAAGCTTCATCATCAGCTTCAAGCTTTAATATAATTTTTTCTTCATCAGCCATGCGATCTATCTCCTTTACATTTCATCTTCATCATCGTAATAGAATTCATCATCCGCTAATCCACTACGATCTTCCATCTCCTCTACACAATCATCTTCCTCATCTGTATCATCGTCAATAATACCAGCGAGTCTATTGTATTTTTCAATATCAAAGTTGGGGTTAACAAATGTTTCCTGCTCAATGATATCTTTACCACATCGAATACATTTGTGACCAGAGGTAACTTCCTCTCGACATTTTGGACACATCTTCTCCAATTTCTCGTCAGCATCTATTCTTTGATGGACGAAGAGCCAGAGCCACTGTTCGTCAGACATTGCTCTGAAACAAGGGTCTGATGGCAGTATTTTAAATGTACGAGCGACACTGTACTTATATCTTTCAATGGAGTTACCTCTAAATATTTTTTTAACGAATCAAGTTCCTCCTCTGTCAAAACTTCCAGCTTAGGAGCCTTATTTACAAGTAACTCATTGTATTTTTCACAAATTCTCTTAATATCCTCATCATCGAGCAGTTCTCCTACTTCGTCTGCACTACTTGCGACTTTTGTGGATAAATTACCAGGCACACGCATACATTCGAAACAAAGCAATCTGTTGTAATACATTGCACGTGTCTTCTGGTTTTCGATACCACTCTTTACAACCTTTCCATTTTCATCGATCGTAGGGTGGTATCTGTCTTCTACCTTCTCATTAATGTCAAGCATGACATCATTTGACAGCAGAATAACTGCAACATCAAATGCGTCACTCCCGTTTCCGAGAGTGACTATTTTATGAGGAGGTTCACCTTTACGCATCTTCTTAAGGTAACTAATTTTATTGTCACCAGCCATGACTTATACCTCCTTAACCAACCTTTCTCTGCAATGCACTGATGGTCATCTTCTCAACAACCTTGTCATTAAGAGATCCATCCTCATTAATATCAGTTACGATACAATCACTGTATGTGATACGTTTACCATTTTTGATAACAACAACGTTAAACTGGTTGTCTGACAGAGAATAGAAATCGATTCCATCATTTGCCGCAGTATCCTCAAGATATACTCTTGACAGATCGAGGGTGTGTTTCTTCTTACCTTTAATATATCCGATCGGAACATCCTGTCCGAACACATCTACAGGCTTTGTATCTTTATTGTATTTAGTAGAGTATGACTGTACACCAGCCACCCTCTTACCAGAAATCTCAATAAAGATATCATTACTTGTGGTAATGTTGAGACCAGTAAATACTTTATCTGCCATATCTGATTATCCTCCTTCCTAATTACAGCTTCATATGCTGTCTGATTGTGATTGTGTACAACGGAGTTACAACGTCAAACTCATAATCAACAAGTGCTCCGTACAGATCCTGTGGATCTTTTGAAACAGTAAGTGTTGCTTCATCCCAGTTCTCGATGATCTCACGACCCTCCATCTTCTCCATGTTAATCTTGATATCATCACGGATTGCATTCAGGATTCTTACAACATTCTTTGTTCTCTTATAATTAGCACGTAACAATGTTTCGTTGCTTTCGAGAACGTAGTCTGCGATGAATCTTGTTGTACCTTCCTGCCATACCTTATCATCGATCTTAGATGTGACAAGCCGGAAGATCGCAGGTGTGCTTCCTTCCATATAGATTGGTGTAATACCTGCATTTGCAAGAGCATTCATTTCTGCTTCAAGCATTGTTCTCTGCATACCATTGAATCCCTTCAATGTTACACCATTCAACGGAAGTGCCGGATCATCTGTTTCTGTCATGATTGCCGCCGCAAGACCTGCAGCAATTACCTGTGGATCTGCTTCTGCATCACTCTGCAGTAATGTTGCACCAGGAATAAAGATTCTGTCACAATCGATGGTTTTTGCATATGCCGTCAACTTTGTCTGCGATGCTGTATTTTCTGCTGACGGTGCGAAACATGCATATCTGAATTTGTCATTTGATTCTGCAACTACAAGATGATCTTTAACTGCAGATACTGTCGCAGTATCATTGTTATCCGCCACGATACATCTGATTGTATTGTCAGACATTGTTACTTCAAGGGCATCTGCAAGAGCAGTTTCTCCTGTTGCAGGAACAACGATACCTCTGATGTTATCACATCCACCTGCAATGAGGGTTCTTACAATCTTCTGCGTGATACTCTCGCTACCAAATACTGCAGTAGCATCTGCTGTACCAGTAATTGCAAAAATCTCTTTTTCTTTGATTGTTTTATTTGTCGCTTCACCTTTTACCTTACCAATAACAAGCACACTTTTTACTGCTTTAGGAATGGTTGTAAGTGCACCACTGGCATCAGTAGAACCTGTTACTTTATTAGCCATTTCTTTTCCTCCTTATACTTTTATTGTATATGTCTGCTTAATCCACTTGGACAAGTCAACATATTCCTGTTTAGGTACTATTGTCTGGATCAATGCGAATTTATGTCGCACAGAACCAATAAAATATTTGTTTGTAGAATCTGCATCAAATACATCTGTAACTGATGGATCTCCTATCAATTTAATACTGCCAGTAACCTCTGGATTATTTTCATCATGTGTGAAATCAAGGAAATCTATAATACCATTACTATTGAATGATATATCATTAAAGATGTCTGATACCATTGATTCAAATAATAGCCTGTCAATATTACCTGATGTAACCGTATCAAATTGAAACATGACATCATGTCTTTTCCCAATAAGATCGGAATATCCTCCAACATCACTGTTGAAAAACTGCCCAAGTACATTTCCTAGACCAACTTTTGACTGCCTATTGTCTACTTTCCTCACAATTATAGATGGTTTTTTCATGTCAGTTAGGTCAGCAGGATATGCTGGACACACAGGTATATCAATATTCTTTATATTATATTCCTTTGCGATGCTTGGCAACTTATCGTTGAGCAGTTTAAGCATCGTCATGAATAAATTATATTCAATTGCAACCATATTCTTTATCATAAAATACTCCTAACTGCATCCTTTATAATCTCAAGAGCCGCATCATTCTCCTCTTTTATTGTAGGTCTAACTGGGTCACGCTTTGGAACATTTGCCGCAGGTGCACCATACATATGATGCACAAGTTTTGGATCATCTGAAGTAATCCATACTACATGTTTACGTGTCTTTGCAACTACCTTCTTGTCAAATGAGAACATCATATCACTTGTCTCAATAAGTGGTTCATCAAATCCCTTCTTTCTAATTGTATCAGGTTTAAGATGTGCCCACCCACTTTGGTATCTACCAAATTTTTCAGTAATACAGTCAATTACATGATCTGCCGCATCTTCTGTACCTTTGGTCAGTGCTTCTTCTATCTTCTCACATGTACGGTCAAAGCTACGTACAACAGCATCCACACCTTTAACCTTTACAGTAATCATACAATCACACCTTCCTAATTACGTCTACACATGTATCAACATCATCCTTAATATTAGTTTCAAAGTTGTCATTTGTCTTGGCGACATTTGTTCCAATTGTACTCCAATCATCGCTACGTGTTACAAATACCGCAACATCTGATGAATTTATCCCCATTGCCGATGATATTTCATCAACCATATTCATCAACACAGTGTCACTTGATATCATATCTTTATCAAGAGATACATATACATCAGACAATCCATCAATAGGCATCTTATCTTTGTCAATATTCTCAGACCCATCAGGAATATCTCCAGTATATCTTTTAACAGTAATAAGAACCTCTCCTATCCTGTCTCTCATTGATGATATATAATATCTATCTTCAGTATCATCTATGGCAATGATAGCATCTTTATCTGGTTTGAACTGCCTTATACCAATCTGTATCCCATTGCTGTCTAATACAGGTAGAATATTTGGTATTGCGTACAGTATCGTACCAGCATTTTTCTCTCCATATTCAGTATCGTCTGGTGGCATATTGTTTGTATAATTGTTTACTATATCCTTCCTCTCTGCACTTATTGATATAGTTTCATACAATACATCGCCAGTAAACTCCTTCATTAACTTGTTGTAATTAGGCTGTTTGTCTACTGGCAATGGTTGCATGATTGTGATTGTAGTATGCCACTGATCTATTACATCACGAACTGAATTCTTCATAAATTCAATATCATATGGTGTTAAAATCACTGACATTAACTATTCACCTTCCTATTCCATAAGCTTCCTACACTACCAAGTCTCCAACTCTTATACTCGGCATCATATTCGGCTATCAATGTTGACAGAATCTTAGGTATTTGTGTCTTATCAACAGTCTTACCATCAACAGCAGTACTGAATTTGAAGAATGCAGTAGCCGATAATCTGAATCTCCTAAGAGCATGGTATACTATCCTGTTCTCAAACTGCATCTCATCAACTGAATTTTCTTCAATATCCTCGATTGCAATTCTTGTCTCGCGTAATGTGTCTGCCAAATCAGTCCTGAAATATTTCTCAACTACATTATCTGGCAAATCATCATCATATGCAGGCATACCAAAACTCAATGGCAGATTATCAAGTTTCATATATGCATTCCTAAGAATCTTATACTTCTTTTTATCTTCTTCATTTACAACTACTTCTTCGACATCTGCCATAAACGATCACCTACTTCTCAACAACTGAAATTTTCATAGCACCATAGCCAACCATGAACTTAATATCTTCACGTTTATCATATTCTTCTTTAGAATACTGACGTTCAGATAAAATGTTGTCGGTCACATTCTTCGCAGACCAGAATTTGCCAGCTTCATCCTTCCAGATACCACCGCCAACGTATGTCACAACCACTACAGTGCCTGCCTTGCTTTCCTCTTCGTGCGGTGTTTCTCCTTTGGTTTCGTTTGTGTCTTCCGCTGTCTCCGATGTATTGTCAATTGATTCTGCAGATGCCTGTCCTGCTTCCGTCTGTTCGGCTTTGTTTAATTCATTTGATTTAGCCAGTTCGGCATTGTTTCCTTTAAGTTTGTTGATATCAACCTGTGCCATCTTATTTTCCTCCTTTATAATCATAATGGGTGAATAGCATATAAGCATATCCACCCACCATAAGTTAAACAGTCATTGCTGGTGACTTCGATTTATTAGCATCCGGTGATCTTGTAAACATTATCACCGTACAGCACAGCGAACGTATATGCTTCCAGAGTACGTACTTCTTCAGCCGCAGTTGCGAAATTCTCTGTACGATCCAGTTTAAGTTCCTCACGTACGCAGTACAGAAGTTTGTCCTTTGCTCTTACTAGAAGTGCAACACCAGGAGTTACCCATGCGGAGATGATAACAGACAGACCTGCAACACCCTTAATATCTCCTGTGTTAGGATCAAGTACAATTCCAGGCGGTGTCTTATCTGCTGTCTCCGGAATCAGATCATCCTGCTGATCAGGATTCATTACGAGATGTGTAAAGTGTACAGGTCTCGGAATGTTTGTTCCATCTTCCTTAAACTGTGCCGCCGCCTTCTTGGCATCACGAATATCCTTAATGGAAAGTGTACCAGATACTGCCGCAGCCTTGGAATTTGCCGCACCTGCTTCAAGAGATGCGAATGCAACACGGTTCTTTGTACGTGTATGTGCCTTACCAAGTTCCATCGTTGTATATCTCATGACATCAACCTGATCATCTCTAATCATCTGATGTGTGAAGCCGCATCTTACACCGTAGTCCTCAGCAACGATTGTCTGTGTGCCAGTACCAAGGCTTACGAATGGGATCTCCTGACCTTCAACGATTCTTCCTACAACAAGACCCTTGTATGTAGGGAACGGAATGTTATTTCTTGTAAGTTCGAATCTCTGGAAAATTGTCTCATACTGGGAAGGCTCTTCGTTGGCACCCTCTAAAAGCAATGGATTAAGTCCATATGCCATAAGGTCACCGAAATCGGCTCTACCCTGTAACTCAGAAATTCGCATATTACCAAATTTAATCGGTTCTGCCATTTCTTATATCCTCCTTTATCTTAAATACTGAATTTTACGTAAACAGCCGTATCTTTTGTAGCACTGTTGATTGCAACACCGATAGTCTTTGTAACTGTACCACCAACAGTTGCAACTTTACCATCAGCCGCAGATTCAACCAGATCACCTGCTGTAATACCTGCAGAAGCTTTCATCTTGAAAAGACCTTCTGTTTCAACCGCAACTTCTTCACCAGCCTTTGCATCGAACATTGCGACACCGATTACTTTCTTGGAAGCCGCAGAAGTAGGTGCGATTGTCATATTTCCGGAAATTTCTACAACCTGACCCTTTTTAACATCCTTTGACGCTTTCAGAACCTGCTGGTTAAGTGCAAGATTGTCACCGAATTCCGCAGGAAGTGCACCGATCATATTTCCTTCACTGATCTTGTAATCATCGACAAAATGATCTTCACCTTTAATTACTGACATATCTTATGTCCTCCTTCCTTATTTATTCTCCTTAACACCGAACATTTTCAGAACACCAGCTTTGACATCATCATCTCCACCAGTCTGCTGTTTTCTCGGTGCCGGCATGTTATTCATACCGCCCATTTCACGTACAAAGGCAATTTCAGACTCGATAGATGCATCGATTTCAGCCTTTGTTTTACCAGATACTCTCTTCATGAATGTCTCAACATGCTTCTCATCAACCATTTCTGTGATCTTCTGAAGCTTGTAGGAATCCAGTTCAGCCTGATCTTTGGCAGACTGCAGTTCTGAAATCTTCTGCTCATATGCATCAAACTTGCCCTGCAGTTCTGTAACCTTAACAGTTTCCTGTTTACCACCGATTGTAAACTGCATCTCTGTTACCTTATTCTGCTCAATAATGGATTTTACGATATCAGGATTAAGTGCCTGAAGTTCAGTTACCGTAAGACCTTTAATCATGGAATCATATCCATTAGGATTATAGGCACGGAATTCTGCCACAGTCATATTCTTCATGATATCCTGTGCATTGATCTGTTCTGCCATGTCATTATTTCCTCCTTTATTTTTCATTTCATTTACTACTGACATTGCCTTTGAGGTTTCCATTCCCTCTGTACCAGGATTTGCCCAGTCAATTGACTGCAATTCTGTCATATGTATTACATCAAGCAGATCCCCATTTCGCATCACATCAGCGGCTCCATTGATTGAAACAGTCATTGGATTACCAGCAGCAATACTTTTAGGAACCCATTCTCTTAATGCCGAAGTCTTAAATAAATAAGCCTTCGCAATACATCTGTCTAACCCATCCGCCATCGTTTCAACTGTAGATCCTACATAGATACACTGTGGTTCTCTGAACTCGAATCCATATTTCGATGGGTCTGGGTGTCCGAAGAATCCCTGACACCCTGGAACTAACTGGCTAACCTCTCTAACAACATTGTTGTTATACCTCCTGCTGTTCCCAGAGACACCAGCACGAATTACCTCAACATTCACAAATTTAGGATCTGGATCATCTGCAGTAATTGTTGCGATATCAATCCTAGGATCGACAGGAACATTTACCAAGGCTGTATCACTCATCATTTCACAGATACGTTTATCTGCTGTCATGAAAATCGACACACGTTCCTTGGTAATGTCTTTTGGTTGAATTGCCATTTAATTCACCACCTTGTCTATTATTTACATCACAAATCGTAGCAATCTTTTTCTTAATGGAAATATATAATCAATTGAAATTTGATATGATACTAAGTAACTTATTCCATTCATCTAACTGTGTGGCATTCCACGGTAACAACATAACACCTTTTATTGCTTCATATGACTTATCAAGTGCATCATTATCTCCATCAGCCATAGATCCTGCTACATATTTCTTCCAAAATGCCATTTGTTGATTAAATTCATTCGACATATGTGTTCTTGAATTATCTTTTGCAATATCAAATGAAGATATCATATCCTTTATATATCTATCTCTTGCCTTGCTCATCTCATTATATACTTTTTCTGTTCTATCTCCAGACATATAATCATTTATGGCATTATCTGACATATATTTTGCATAATTAATACCAAGGCGATTATTTATACGTTGATATATCATATCTTTATTATATCCTGTGTTCAGCATATTTGCCCTAGATATTAATTTTGTATTAACAGGTGTATCCCACCCATCAAGTATTGGCAACCATACGCATCTGCACCTTACGTGTGCCGGCAATTCTTCTGTATAATCATCAAGATCATATACGTTACCTATCCTCGGTCTACAATATTCACATGTATTCTCTGAATACTTGAATCCGTGCCAATATTTTCTTACTCTCTGACCAGTAAGGTTTTGGTACTCATACAATCTTGCCATTGTACCAAAATTATATGCACGGCTTAATTCTGTTTGTGCTATTTCTTCTGCTTTACTTCTATTTACATCAAGTATTCTTTCTATTGCTTCACGTACATTTGCCTTATTTGCCCTTCCATTTAAAAACAGATTACCAAGTTCTGCACGTATTTTCCCTATCTTCTGATATGAGTGACCAGTTAATAATTCAAATGCATGCTTCTCTATATAATCTATTGTTTCTTCGTCATATTCTTTATTTGATTTCTGCTCTGATACTCCTTGGTTAAATTTATTCATCAATTCATTTCCAAGATCAATCAGATCTCCTGTATTATTATATGCTGTCTTATAATATTCATCAAATGCATCAAGCAGTATTTTCTTACATGCAGAAACATAATCTCTCATAACATTTTCTATTGAAATCATAAGTTTCTGCATTGTAAGCACAGATGTTATATCTGTTAATACCTTGCTGACAATTCTTGAATAGTAGTTGTCTGTTGTTCTACTAAGATTAAATTTTATGTCTTCCTCAAACTGAAGATTCTTAATATCATATCTATCAGCTTGTTCAATTATATAATCTATTACTCTATTGTATTCTGCCATAATTTACCTCCACTTGATGAAATTTAGAAAGACATAAACTTTATAAGAGCGATATAAAGATACGATAAAACTCTTGAAGTTTTTCAGAAAAGAAAAACATATATCATGAGTTTTTCTTATTTTGTTGATTATGTTAATTCTTTCTATTTCTTGAGTTATCTTGTTATCTTAATCTCTCTTCCTTGATGAATCAACAATTTTTGTTGTATCTACTCTAGTAGCATCATTTCTTCTTCTCCTATCTCTGGCTCCATCGTCACCTTCTCCATTAGGATTTGCGGCATTATTCTGTCTGCTTGTGAATCTACCGCCCATAGTACCGGCAAAATCAGAATTTTCAGTAAGCTGACCAAATGTTTCATTTTCCTCAATGATCTGCTGTAATTCAATGTCCCAGTTATGACCCATATTCATGGATGCGGTACGTCTTGAGCAAAGATTTGCACCAACTTTGAGTACATAAGTCTCTGCTTTAGTCTTCTCACTCATAGTATCAATTTCTGGGAATATCAACTGACCATCATCAACTGTCGATGGATCTCCACCAGCACATGCAACTACCATTTTATGAATATCAGTAAATGCTTCAGCAAATGAATCCTGTCTGTCCTGTGCAAGATGTGTGACAGAAAATGTATTTTCATCACTGTTAACCTCATTCTGGTTGAATAACATATATTCAGGGAATGACATACCTGCACTAATTAATCCACGCAAGATTTTATCATCTGCTGTTGGCTGTAATGCTCCATTTTCAAAATCTAACGGTTTCCACTCTTCCTGCTTATTATGTACAGGGTTACTACCAATAACAAACCCAGCAAGTTCATTGATTCTATCTTCAATTACCTGTGGATCATCAGTATCAATAGTAATATCATATGCAGGACTACCATATAATTGATGTATTGTAAGTCTATCACCTACGAAGTCCATATAATCCTGCACAAGGTCTGATACCTGATAGAAATCAGATGTACCATACACTTCACCAGTAGAATTATTGAATTTAATGTGGCACATTACTCCTTTGCCTTTAACCTTTGATGATCCTTTAAGACCAAGTGCTTTACGTACTTTTTGAATGACACCATTATTGATACCATTTGAAAATTCAATTTCGTTCAAATATGTCTCAATAGGCATCATGTCAAACTGCTCATCTTTGCCTGTTTCCTCATCCTTATATGTTATGATATATCTATTTACCTTATTTACATCGCCTGGATCAAAGTCAATGTCTACCTGCCTTGATTCATAGAATGATACAAGTACATCACCAGTGTCCTGTGGATATAAACCGATAAATACTTCACCATACAACTGTGCATCAACACCAAGAGAGTTAAGCTTTCTTCTTAATCTATTTACTCTCCAGAATCTGTCAATAATTGCCTGTGTCTTTTCTTCATATACCCACTTAAGACCTCTGCCAAATACTAATGCATTTAACTGTGTTATACGGTTCTGCATCAATGGATTTGCTTTCCATAATGACCACATATTATTATGATGTGTCTTACGTGAGTTATCATATCTATATACAACCTGTGCCGTTGTATTAAATTTGCCAGTAGTTTTACCAGATTGTCCAGCAATCATTTCCTTTACTGCTGTGTTGATAGCATCTTTATCATAATGTATTTTATTGTCTGCTCCGAGTGTTCCAACAATAGTCTTACCACCAAGCATTACATGAATAGAATCTGGCTTTCTATCAGGCATTTGTGAATTATTAGAAGCCATTGTATTACCTCCTTCTGTTATTTCTACTTGTTCTATTTCTTGGATTACCATTTAATGCAAATTTATCTTTTCTAACAGGAACATAAATTCCTGATTTAGTTCTTCCATATGAGCGTGGATTGTTAACTGGTGCCGCAGTACCTCCAGCTGGTAAATATTCAGCACCGCCACTTGCTATGTCAGCATATATTTTTGCATGTAAGAAATGGTCTGGACCAGTAGCAACATAAAGTATGAACTGATTACCAGATTTATTTTCTGATTTTTCTGCCGCAATATTAGTAAAATGCTCTATTGCAGTATCAACCTTCTCATTTTGCAAATCATAGCCTGGTAGTACAAGATTGGTGTCTGATATCTCATCTATTACACATTCAATTGCTTCTGACCTACCAACAGTAACAATCATCTTCTTATCATCCCATTGAATATCTGTTTTCGCTGGCGGAGTAGCATAATAACATGCATATACTTGATTTGTAACACCAAGTTCTTTAAGTTCATCCTTTAATGAATAATACCTTGTGATATCTGGACCAGCATCGCATACTACTTTCTTTACATATTTCTTATATTTTGCAATATGATGTGCAAATACTCGTGGGTGTTCACGTGGGTCAGCCTGATCTGCTATGTACAAATCTATTAATCTGTGATGTTTGTTATGAATCCATAAATATGATTTTGCACCCCAGTCAATACCACAATATATCCTTTCTCTATCACCCAATTGCCCAAGTCTGAATTCATTCTTTCCACACTCTTCCATCATAGCGATTGTGATAGGTATATCATCTCCACCGTATGATTCTCCAAGCACCTCATTATAGAAACGTCTTCTACTGTATGCAGTACTATTTTTCTTACGCATGATTTCATCTGCTGTCAGCCAACATACCATCAACTGATTGATATGATATCCTCTAAATTCTGGTTTCCTTTGCGGATTGGTTGCCATCCATCTACCATTATTTCTATTTAACGGTTCATGACAATGAGGACATCCATAATACCAATCAGGTTCATTATCATATTGACCAGAATCAAGTATGTTTTCCATAGTTAATGGTGCTTCATATCCACAATGTTCACATTTTATAAACCAATAATGTTTGTCTGATGCTTCCCATTGTTGATCAAACTGTATCCCTGGTAATTTTGGTGTGCCAAGTGTAAGTGTCTGTTTATATTCAGAGTGAGATGCACCTTCACCGATAACTGTCTCAACATCATCTGGGTGGTCTTGTCGTTCGTCATATACTACAAAGTCAAGTGATATACCACGGGATGCATCGCCAACAGTATCCTTACGTGATTCCCATGTACCACCCAAGATATAGAAGTTATATGGTTGTAATCCATTTTCATTTTTATTCTTTAAGAATTTCCTCATTATCTGCTCTGAATTATGCATATCATACCAATCTTTAATATATGCACTGTCCATTATTGCAGAATTTAATCTCTGTTTAGCAAATTTCTGTGCCTGTGCCGCACGTGGGAATGCATGTAATCCTACTGTATATGGATGAGCATCTAATTTATGAAGTAACCAGTTCATAGAGAACTCTGACATTTCTACCTGTCTTCCCTTCATAAATATAATATTTTGATATTCATCACGATAAGGTTGTAACAGGTAATCTCTATCTTTGAATGAGAATGGTTGACCCTTAAGTATACGTCTGCTCTCAATCCATGACACAGGATCTACAGCAGCAAGTATCTCTTCAATATCATTTTCTGTCAGAGTTGCCAATGCCTGCTCTAAGGCGATCGATAATTGAATATCCATCTGATCCATCTGTCATTGCTCCTTTCAAAATGTCAGTTAGTGTATCTCTGACATTTATATTTATAGTTGTACTTTTGTTTTGCAGTAATGATGGATCATTCTGTATTTCAGCAAATTTCTGTGCATTCAGCATAGTTTCTCCATATGCAGATATAGCTTCCAACATTGTTTGCTGTATCATACGCATATCCTTAACTGAATTAATCTGTATGCCACGCATTTTAGCATCTTCAAGGAGTTCTGCTGAATCCTCAATTATCTCAGATAGTCTGCCGATTAGGTCTACTTTCTGAATCTTTGCTACAGATTGATTAAATTGTTCTGTTACCATCATCTGCTTTGCCTGAAATTCTGGTGTTTCTTCCAGTTCTTTCATTATTATTTCATCTCTGTGTTTCTTATATTTGGCTATTGATTGTGGAGAGATGTATCCACCCATGTCTCTTAGTTGCTCTGATATCCATTTATTTGTCTTACCTTCATTTATCCATGCATCTATCTGCTGTCTGTGAGGACTTGATTCACAACCAAGTTGATACATTCCATAATTTTGTTTTTCAGCCAATATAATAACCTCCTTCCGCAATATTTTATGATAACTTATAATATATGTAGACCTTTGACTCAATATTCATGAGTGTAGGTCTTTGATTGTATTTTCTATTCTTAATTATAGATATTTTCTGCTCATGTGGAAATGTATATATAGTATATATTATTCTTTCGACATCTTTATTGTGAAGATATGGATGTAGTATGATTATATTATTAGTTCATGTTATATTAATACTATAGGTAGAGGGAATTAGTCCCAGTCCCGTCTCAGACCCCTTGACAGAGCACCCCTTGGTGTGGTATAATAGATGTATAGAGAGGGACGGAGATACAGATCCCGACAGAGATGAGGGCGGTGACCGACACCACAGCCACATGGGTGGCAGAGAGGAGCAGATATGACAGGTACGATGCATGACGTAGTAACAGGAGCACAGATGTGCGTAGCATACTGGCAGGAGCAGGGTGACGAGTATATGGTGGCAGATGCACAGGCTAGGCTGGACAGAGTGATCAATGGTACAGCCAACGATGTAGATATAGAGGGTGCGCTGGACTGGCTGGACATGATAGATGACATCGACTAACAGCCAATAGCACCACATAGTACAGCAGATGGGTGTACACCTATAGGCACAGCCAACAGCACAGGTGATACACCCACCGGACACTCAAGCGGACACGCAGACCAACACAAGGGTACATGGAGACCCTACCACATCACAGAGCCACAGAGATGGCAGAATAGGAGGATATCATGATGAGAGCGAACAGAGTAACGATTAACACAGCAGGTAATGGCTTCACAGCCACATTCTATCGTACACACAAGGTGCTGACGGTGGTAGCAAGCAACGAGACAGAGTGGAAGGCACAGGAGGGTGCCAACGCAACGACCAACAGAGAGTCCTACAGGACATGGGTATGCGATCATGCAGACCTGTATGGGATCGAATGGAATCCTGCACAGCAGAAGCAGGCATGGGAACGCAAGTACAACACATACATGACCGATGAGCAGGTGGCAGAGGATGCACTCACACTGGTGACAGACGCAATCCACAGGCTGGCAGAGAAGTGCAGATACGACATGACCATAGATAGTCTGGAGGTCACAGGCATCACAGCCAAGGATAGCAGTCTCTCATACGTAGAAGATGGCAGATACACCAAATCAGGAGCATGGTGTGTGGCAGATATCGAGATCACCATTGGGTGTCATGTCGCAGGACAGGAGATGGAGATGCTCTACCACATGGAGATGAAGAGCGGTCAGATCTGCAAGCCGAAGACCACCATCGCAGAATGGAATGAGCACATGGCAACAGAGATAGAGATCAACGGCATCGAGATCCCTACCAAGGAGGACAAGAAGACTGCATGATCACAGCAGTCTGGCGGATCGGATATAGGAGGGTTCGACTCCCTCCACCGCCATTACCCATTAGGGAATAAGTACATGAAAGGAGAATGGATATGACAAGCAGAGATATGCGATTATTCGAGATACTCAAGGATCATACTATCAAGAATGCAAGGGAGATAGCACATGACATCTGGAAGGATGGAGATGAGGATGGTATCCATGATGACCTCATTGCGGCAATTGCCAGATGTGAGGATGGTGTTGGCACAGATGCAGACTGGGATATGCTGATAGAACAAACCGAGATGTAGAGTATCGCATCATGAGGACTTATCGATAGAGAAGAGTAGTCTCTGAATAGTCTCGATATAATCGGCTGATAACAGTAGCATAATAGCATAGGTATCACAT
>QXGG01052771.1_pt1 | contig 26368 bp, 24 predicted proteins | sample 1982491 | NCBI WGS metagenome assembly QXGG01 (sample SAMN09924614, study PRJNA488089) | Wastewater metagenome, whole genome shotgun sequencing project. | isolation source: South African research farm wastewater | place: South Africa: Irene, Agricultural Research Council, Animal Production... | reverse complement strand
CTGCCAGAGCTGTGTCTCCACCGACGTAGCGAGAAGGCCCGCGTGTGGCGAGCAGGATCGATCCGGGAGTCTCGAGGTCCACCAGAGGAACGAGTTCGCTGATGGAACGGGCAACGGGCTCGAACCAGCGGGCATCGCGTTCTGGGTCATCGGGCACGATGACGAGACGCGGGCATGCCCCCTGAGCTTGACGTCGCCTCTGGCCGAGGCGCACTCCGCTTCGCCATGCGAGCGGAGAGCACACCGCGACGCGTTGGGCGCGCAGAATCGCCAATGGCTCATCTGGATCCAATCGGGGACCGCGACCGTATCGCCCGTGGACGACAGCCGCGATCAAGGACCACGCCGGACTGTGCACGACGGCACAGCGAACGAGATGGGAATCGTTCATGATTGGATGTTCACGGCTGGATGTTCATGGCTAGGTGTTCACGATTGGGTGTTCACGATCGGGTGTTCACGATTGGGTGTTCACGATCGGGATCCGGTCTCACGGTGCAAGGCGATGACCACACCGCATTCGGAATCCGTTCTTCGTCCGGCGTCCATCTGCGTCGAAACGAAATGCACATCGTCGACAGCCGACATGCCGCCGGTCGTATCGGGGAGCCAGACGACGTGGTCGCGGCGCTGCGGGCGACGCCGTCCGTCCATCTCGATCGAGACGAGTCGACGTCGCAGATGACCATGCCCGTCGCCGAGCCCTTCCCAGCGAACAGTACGCGCCGTCAGCCGCAGATCGACCGATACGGAGTTCGATGCATCGCCGATGATCACGAGGATGCTTCCTTTCGATTGGGCGCGAGTTTGAAGACGACGAACGAGCGATGACGGCAAAGTGGACACGAGCCGCTGTGAGACGACGACCAGATCGATGCCATCGATCAGAGCGGACAGGGCTGTTCCGACTTCGCTGTGCACTTCATCGCGTCTGCCACCCGACGGCTGGTTCGTGCGGGGATCCCGAATGGGCCGACTCACGAAGACGGTTCGTTCGAGGGAGACGCCGATCATTGCTGCAGCCAGAAGTCCGATCGAGGGCAACCCGACGAAGGCTGCCCACGAACCAGCCTGCGTCACTCCCGATGCCAGACCGAGTGCACACGACATCCCAGCCGATCCGGTGCAGACGACGGTCTGACCGCGCACGAGTCCGATCGACGACGGCGACCGTGAACCATCCGGAACGGCAAAGAGCGGATGCAGGGCATCGGGAACGGGAAGCAGCCGTTCATGGGCGAACACCGGCATCGACGAAGCCGGAACGACATGGGCGAGATCTTCCCGTCGGGACGGAACGGAGGCAGGCATGCAGCGACTGTATCGAACATATGTTCGATCGCGCCAGATCAGGTCGACTGCTTCACAGGCTCCGCACGGTGTTCAGATACTCCGCGAATTCGCGGGCTCCGCTCGCCCAATGGTCCGCTCCGAGACTCCGGGCCTGATCGAGATCGTGAATTGCATGGCCGCCGATGACGAGCCGCACATCGTCATCGAGAGACGCCCGCAGTTCCGCCAATGTCTCTCGTGCGCTGTCCAGATTCTCGTCCGAGGACACGCTGATCCCGATGGCCACCAGATCTGCGACCGAGTGGGCGACATGGACGAACGACTGAGCGGGGGTATCGGGCCCGAGATCGCGCACGTCCCAACCTTCACCGCGCAGCAGGTCCGCGAGCATGGCAAGAACCAAACCGTGCCGCTCGCCGGTCGGCCCGCCGATCACGAGAACCCCGCGCCGTCGACCCGGACGAGAAAACCGAGGGCTGAGCTGCCCCACAAGCCGAGTCGCAGTTGCAGTTGCAAGGTGTTCGACCGAGATGTCGATCTCGCCGCGCGACCATCGGTCTCCGATCGAGGCCAAGGCCGGTGAGAGGATCTCGAGATAGACCTCGTCCACATCGGCACCCGCAGAGATGGCTCGCTGGAGAACGTCCAGAGACGCGCGCCCGTCACCCGCGATCAGCGACCGCTCGAGCTCTGCCACGTATCGTCCTCGAAAGTCGCTGCGACGGGCATCGGACGAACCTCGCCGCCCAGGTCTGCGCCGCCCGGATTTCTCCCTCTCAGCAAGAAATTCAGCCAGAGCTCGAGAGCTCACCCGCCAGACACCGTGCACCTGGGAAGCGTTCAACCGCCCTTGGCGCACATAGCGATACACCGTCATGTAATGAAGACCCAGCTTCTCGGCGACCTCGTCGAGTGAGAGGACCGGAGCGGAGTCCAGTTGATGCGGCACGCCGACAGGCTAAATCTCTCCTATCGGTCGCACATGATCAGAAGTGGGGATTTTCTCCGGATCCGAACGTGACATCTGCCGAAAATCGTTGTTCGAGCGCCGTTGCGGCGTCCGGATCAGCGGGCGTTCCAGCGTTCGCGAGCCAGTCGACTGCGCTCGATCAGGTGCGCAGGCACCCGACTGTCGACGACCGGTCCTCCCCCGGCATCCCCCGTCGGCGCGGCCGCAGGCTCATCAGCCGGCACGAGATCTTCGAAAGCCGGCGGCTCCATTCCCGGCTTCCAGTACTGGTAGAGGTCGCGCACGATGTCGGCCAGACCATCGGAGTTCTGGCCGTGCGCCAGATCCACCGTGATCATGTTCTGATACACGTGCACCCGGGCGACGCGGCCCGTGGCGAACAGCCGCCGAGCCAGTTCGGCCGATGACGACTGAGCCGATGTCAAACGAGCCGAGGACTCCGCCACCGCAAAACTCTCGTGCCCCATTCCCGAAAGGCTGCGATTCGCCTCGAATCGCACGACACCTGCTCGGCGACTCGGCTTTTCCGTCACGACGACTGGTTGACCCATTCGCCCAGATTAGCCCTGTGTCCATGTCCGGCTCCGATTCGCCAGTGCAATCGGAGCCGGACATGGAGGACTGGTGTGAGGACTGGTGTCTGGATTTCAATCAGAGGACTCGTAAAAGATCTCGCGAGAGAACCCGAGAGAGAACTAATGAGAGAAATTGACGTGCGGCAGGCGCTTGTCGATCCACGTCGGCAGCCACCAGTTGCGATCACCGAGAAGTCCCATCACAGACGGAACGAGCATCATGCGGATCACCGTCGCATCGAGCAGCACCGCAAGGGCAAGCGTGATGCCCAATTCAGTCGGCGGAATCGGGCCGGTGATTCCGAAGGCGACGAAGACGACAATCATGATCAGAGCCGCATTGGTGATCGGCCGACCCGTGCGCGCAATGCCTTCGCGGATCGCTCTCTGGGTGTCCCCCGTCGTCTCGTACCGCTCGCGAATCGCCGCCAAGAGAAACAACTGGTAGTCCATCGACAGCCCGAACAACAGGGCGAAGAAGAAAAGCGGCGCCCACGCATTGACGAATCCCTGATGTTCGATCCCGATCAAGCCGGCACCGATTCCGTGTTGGAACACGATCGTGGCGAATCCGAACGATGCAGCCACTCCGATCAGGTTGAGCACGATCGAACTGATGGCAATCGCCAGACTCCGGAACACGACGAGGAGCAGCAGGAATGCCACGATCATGATGAGTGCGATCGCAATCGGTGCCTTTCCGGTCAGCACTGCAGTGAGGTCGTGATTCTGAGCGGCCGGACCTCCCAGTTGGGCCGATGGCACGGCATCGTCGAGTGAGGCGCGAAGACGCTCCACCATGTCGGACGTCTCTTGCGAATCTGCTGCAGTCGAACCGGTCACACGCACAGCCATGCGGCCCGACGACTCGCTGATGCCGACGACTCGGGCATCGAGCACATTGGCGTCTGCGCGCGCAACGTCGACGACAGCCTCGGCCTCGGCGGCATCCACCGTGACGAACACGGGAGCAGCAGCTCCTTCGCCGAATGCTCCGGTCACGAGTTCGTAGCCGTCTCGGCTCGAATACCCCTCATCGACCACTCGAGCGCCCGGCATCCCGAGGCGCATCCCCAAGGCCGGCATCGCAAGGCCGAGCAGGAGAACGAGACCGAGAGCAAGTGTCACCGCCGGACGCTTCAGCGCTCCCGCAGTCCAACGGGTCCAGCGACCTTCAGCTGCCCGATCCATGTCGGGTTCGCCCTTGGACACGAGCACTTTCGATCCGAGACCGGCGAGGACTGCCGGCAGCAATGTCAAAGAAGCGAACGCAACGGCAACGACCGACAGAATCATGCCGAGAGCCATCGAGCGGAACACCATGATCGGAACGACGAAGACGGCCGCGAGCGACATGACGACGGTCAGAGCCGACAAGAAGACAGCCTTGCCGGCCGACTGCAGAGTATTAGCCATTGCCGTTTCGAGATCATGGCCATCCTCGCGCTCTTCGCGATAGCGCGTGACGATGAACAAGGAGTAGTCGATTCCGACTGCGAGTCCGATCATCATCGAAAAGTTCATCGACCACACCGACAGCGGGGTGATCGCCGTCAGCAAGTTGAGACCTGCAAAGCCGACCGCGATACCGGCGATGGCGAGAATCAGCGGAATACCCGCAGCAATCGCTGCGCCGAAGGCGATGAACAGCAAGATCAACGTCGGAAGTCCCGAGAGCAGTTCGGCTTTGTGGAGGGCCTTCTCGTTCGATTCGTTGAAGTCGTTCCAAACAGGCCATTCACCTGTGACTTCCGCGACCGCGCCCGTCGGCAGCGAGACGTCTTCGACGATGTGGATGAGGTCACCTGCTGCTTCGGGCAGATCGGCATCTTCGCTGTAGGCCAAGGACACAGGAATCAAGATCGTGCGCCCATCGGGCGACACCAATCCGGCCTCGGCGGGAACTGAGCTCGGATCGACGAAGCCGGAGATCACTTCACCATGGGTGGAGTCTCCGAGTTCGCCGACGACCGCTCCCACGGCTGCAGCGTCACTCGAGAACGGCTCGGACTGCTGGACGACGACGATTGCCGCTTCGGCACCGACCATCGGGAAATCCGCGCGCAGTTCGTCACGAACTTGCTGGGCGATCGACCCTTGGGCCTCCCAACCGGCTCCGGACAATGCGCCCGACACGCCGATGGCCAGTGGCGCTGCTGCCACCGTGAGGACGAGCCAGACCAACATGACCGCTCTGCGGCGGCGCACCGAGAACAGCGCGAGCCTTCCGAACAGCGTCGGTGACGCGCCACCGTGCGAATTTGGGGTGTCGTGTGGGATCACCGTGTCAGGAATCGAGTACTCGCTCGTTCCGGATGGCAGGGTGCCAGATTTCGATGATTCGGTTTTCGGTGATCCGGTTGATGACGTTGACATGAGGCCTCCTTGGCGGGACGCACACTATACCCCTAGGGGTATCAACACAAGTCTTCGACTCCGGCTCGCTGAACGCGCCCGACAGCGGACGCGCAGGACAGGCACATCAGCAATGGACGTCCAAGAGGAAGCGAGGGTTCAGAACAGAGTCGCCGGCTCGACCGTCTCGGTTCGACGGTGTCGACGGTCGACTGCGATCCAAGGAACGAAGTTGTCCACGAATGCCCATGAACTGCGGTGAATCGCCGACAAGCCGTATCCCTGCAGAGCCGAACGGTGCCGGTGGCACGGATATCCCTTGTTGGCCTCGAAGTTCCACAGCGGATAGTCCGACGCGAGATCGCGCATCAAGCGATCTCTCGTCACCTTGGCGATGATTGAGGCTGCCGCAATCGACAGACATGTCGCATCGCCCTTCACGCGCATCTCGACGCGATCGACGAGAGGTGATACGAAATCCCACTTCCCGTCGACCGCGGCCGCATCGGGACACGAGCCGAGTCGCTCGGCAATGGCAGTGAGGGCACGTCGAGTCGCGAGGCGCTGGGCTTCGGCCATGCCGAGTTCATCGCACTCGACATGCGATGCGAACCCGACCGCTGACGCAGTACACCATTCAGTGACAGCAGCAAAGATCGCCTCGCGCTTCTTTTCGCTGATCGCCTTGGAATCGCGCACTCCAGGCAGATCTCCCGAGAGCGGAACGACGGCCATGCCGACACACAAGGGGCCAGCCCACGCACCCTTGCCGACCTCGTCGACTCCGACGACGATGCGATGCCCGTGAGCGCGAAGATCGTCCTCGAGTGAGCGATCCGGAAAGAGCATCGTTGCCCGCTGGCCCTCGGACGTTCCGACTCGTGGCATCAACACGCCTCCATCAGATCAGAACGATGCGCGGCGGTCCGTCGACAACTCGTCCGATCACTTGAAACGGTGAATCGCCGGCAGTCAGCCCTTCGGCGTTCGCGGGATCGACTGCAACGAGAAGTCCGCCTGATGTCTGAGGGTCGAAAGCGACGATGTCATGAGCTGTCGTTGCTTCTCCCGCAATCGTCACGTGCTGTTGGACGGCTGCGCGATTGCGCGCGTCGCCGCCGGTGCGCACTCCACGGGCTGCGATGTCGAGAACTTCGGGATACAGAGGAAGTGACGACGAGTCGATCTCGAATGTGCTGCCCGAACGTTCTGCCATCTCCCAGCCGTGGCCGGCAAGTCCGTACCCGGTCACATCGGTGACTGCGTGAACACCCGCACTCACCTGGAGCATCTCACTTGCTCGCCTATTCAAGGTGCGCATACCTGCGATCGCTTCGGTCTGCGCAGCAGGCGAACCTGCAGCGAGAACGAGACCCGTGCCGAGGGGCTTCGATAGAAGAAGAACGTCACCGGGCCGCGCGCCTCCCTTGGTGAAAATGCGATCCGGATGCACCACACCCTGAACAGCAAGACCGAAGATCGGCTCCGGATTGCGAATGGTGTGGCCTCCCGCAACCGAACCTCCTGCCGCAGCGACCACTGCAGAAGCCGCAGCAAAGATCTCGACGATTGCCTTGCGCGGAAAGTGCTCCGGGAACGCGGCGATGTTGACCGCCACAACGACGCTTCCTCCCATGGCGAAAACATCGCTGCAGGCATTGGCCGCAGCGATCGCCCCGAAATCTGCCGGGTCGTCGACCAGAGGCGGGAAGAAGTCGGTCGTGCTGACGAGAGCAATGTCATTGCTCAGTTTGTAGACCGCCGCATCGTCGAACGGCGCCAGTCCGATGAGAAGAGATGTATCGGCGCTCGCCGGCAACTCGTCGACCAATCCGGCGAGCAGGTCTTTGCCCCACTTGGCAGCACAGCCGCCACAACTCGTCCACTCCGTCAGTTTCAGTGGAGCCTCACCCGATGTCGACATGACGAGAGCCTAGATGTCATCGTTCGACGGCGTACGTTCACAGGACTACAACGTGTCACGATTCGGGAACGTGTCACGTTTCGGGAACGTTTCACGATTCAGGAACGTGTCACGTTTCGAGAACGGTTCGCCAACTACGGTGACAAGCGTGGCAGACGATTCCACTCCCCGCGGAGACGACTCCGGCGCAATCCCATGGCCCCCCATCGGCGAACAGACCGACGAGATGATGCGTGCCGCCTTCCCGTTGCGCTTCGGCCTCACCGAGGGCAAGGTGGCTCTCGTGACGGGTGCAGGCCGCGGCATCGGAGCATCGATCGCGACACTGTTCGCGGCCGAAGGTGCAGCCGTCGTGGTCTGCGACCGCGACATCGATGCCGCTCGCTCTGTCGTCCAGGCCATCCAGTCGCGCGGCGGAGAATCGGTGCCCGTCGCGGCAGATGTCACGCTCGAAGACGAAGTCGCAGCGGTCATGTCCACGGCCATCGACCGGTATGGACGGCTCGACTGCGCCGTCAACAACGCCGGGATCAGCGGACGCTTCGGATCGTTCATCGACCTCGCCGTCGAAGAATGGGAAGAGATGCTCTCGTCGAATCTGACGAGCGTGTTCTTGTGCCTCAAATACGAATTGGGCATCATGGCCGCACAGGGATTCGGCTCCATCGTCAACATCTCGTCGGGAGCAGGCGTGATCGCCGCTCCCGGTCTGCCTCACTACACCGCGGCGAAACATGGCGTGCTCGGACTGACCAAGTGTGCTGCCCAGGAGTTCGCTGCGAAAGGCGTACGCGTCAATGCCATCCTCCCCGGCACCACTCGCACGCCGATGATCGAATCCCTCATCGGTGGCGACCCCGAGGTCGAAAAAAGGGTGAGCCGAGGCGTGGGTCGAGGTTCGATCGGCGAGCCCGAGGAGGTCGCCGAGGCCGCAGTCTGGCTGTGCAGCGACAGGGCCAGCTTCGTGAGCGGGGAGTCTCTCCTCGTGGACGGCGCCACTATCTGCCGCTGAGGCATCTATAGATGTGGCGTCCAGCCGGGAGATACCCCTCTGGGCGACGACAGCCAGGGAGACGCTTGCCAGCCACTTGCTAGTGTCGAAGGTGATGACGATCCGCTCACATTCGTTGCGTCGGATCCCGCCGCAACGACGACGAGCGGAGCACCTGGGAGACGGCAATCGCAGTCGCCCCACCCGATTCCGGAGGTTCGCGGCCGGATCGCTCGCCGGACTCGTCGTCGTGTCGGCAGCTGCCTGTTCCAACGACGAAGAGACCCTCGACTCGACCGTTGCTTCGACGCTCGCGACCACTACGTCGATTGCCGCTACCACGACGACGACACCTCCCCTGCCGTCCTTCGGTGATCTGGCAAGCCCGTGCGGGCCGGCAACCGACGATGGCGTCCCTGTCATCGCCGACGGCCAGAACCCGGCGGCAACTCTGAAGTTGGGCGTCGCCAATGACAGCGCTCTGCCAAAATCTCTCGACACGGGGTCGGACACGGTCGACACGGCACGTGCCTTCGCTGCGTGGTGCAATGATCAGGGAGGCATCCGCGGTCTGCCCATCGAAATCGTCGATCTCGATGCCAAGGTGAGCGGGGTGCCTCTCGCCATGGAGCAGGCCTGCGCCGAAATCTTCGCGCTCGTCGGCGGCGGCTGGACCTTGGACGACCAGATGTACCCGCGATTTCACGAATGCGGTCTGGTGTCGTTCCCCGCCTTCACGGTGAGCGCCGCCGCATCGAACTCCAACGGCCGCGCTCAGGCTCTCCCGACCCCGATCGATGTCGAGTCGACGATGTGGCTCGAGTGGATCGAAGAAACGTATTCCGATGCAGTCGACACAGTCGCCATCGTCCACGCCGATCTCGCGACAGTGAGCAACCTCGCCGAGAGACAGGTCGCCGCGATGCAAATCGTCGGCGGGTTCGGCGATCCCATGGCGGTGGCCTACGACCCCTCGGGCTCGGCCGAGTGGTCCGAGATCGTGGAACAGCTCGTCTCGAACGAGATCGAAGCAGTGTCCTTCATCGGATCGGCCGCGCACCTCGTCGACCTGTATTCAGCCATGGATGCGGCCGCATACCGATCCGCTGTGGTCTTCGGCGAGGCAAACCTTTTGTCGGACACTGTGCTCGACAGCGTTCCCGCAGAATCATTGGCCAACCTGCGAATCCGCTCGATCCACGATCCAACGGCGGACATCGCCGCCGATTCGGCAGCAGCATCCCTGAACGACATGTTGACATCGGTCGATCCGGCAATGCGCGCGAGTGGACTCGGAATTCTCACGACATCGTCGTTGCTGCTGTTCGCGACTGCCGCCAACTCGTGTCTCGACGCCGACGGCAACGTCCTGGAACGCGAGTGCACCCTTGCGCAGGCTTTGAAGTTCTCCGCCTGGACAGCTGGAGGATTGCATGCCCCTGCGAATCCGGCAGAGAGCCGACCTGCACCATGTGTTCTCGTCATCGGAGTCGAAGGTGCAACATGGTGGCGCGTACATCCAATTCTCGGCTCCAGCGACGACACATCGAACGGGTGGCACTGCGACGATGACCGCATCGCCACTATCGAGGGCGACTTCGGCGACATCACTCTCGGCGTCGACTCGACACGACTGAACTGACGACCCACTCATGCAAGATCTCCTGACCTTCACGATCATTGGCCTGTCGACCGGAGCCATCTATGCCGTCGTCGCGAGCGGCCTCGTCGTGACGTACACCGTGTCGGGAATTTTCAATCTCGCGCATGGGGCGACGGGAATGCTCGCGGCATTCACCTACTGGCAGCTTCGCTTCGATTGGGACCTCCCCACTCCGCTCGCGCTGTTCATCACCTTGTTCGTCCTGTGTCCGCTGTTCGGAATGTTGACCGAGAGAATCGTGATGCGCGGACTTCAGGGGACGACCGAGGTCGTCCGCCTCTCGGTCACCGTTGCCGTCTTCGCATTCGTCGTGGGCCTGGCGAATTGGATCTGGCCGAGCGATGCCAGCCGCAAATCATTCTTGAGGTTCTTCGAAGGCGACGTCGTTTCGATCGCCGGCATCAACATCAGCTGGCACAAGATCATCACGTTCGCGTGTGCGATAGCCGTTGCAGTCGTTCTGCGCCTTCTGCTCTTCAAGACTCGAACAGGAATCGCAATGCGGGCGGTCGTCGACGACGACAGCTTGACCGAATTGAACGGAGCGCGTCCGGACCGAGTGGCGATGTTCGCCTGGGCTCTCAGCGCTTCGCTCGCCGGTCTCGCCGGCATCCTGCTTGCGGGCGAACAGCAGCTGAACATCGAACCCCTGGTGCTCCTCGTCGTCAATGCATACGCGGCCGCCATCATCGGACGCCTCGGAAGCCTTCCGCTCACGTTCCTCGGCGCTGCGATTCTCGGACTTCTGGACGCCTACTACCTCATGCTGTCCGATGAGTCGTGGTTTCCGACAAGCGTATTCGGCTTCAGCTTGACCGGGCTTCGGGCTGCGATCCCGACCCTCGTTCTCTTCGTGGCCCTCGTCAGGCGTCCTCAGTCGCGATTGCACACGGGATCAGTGCGCGTCCGCGAGCAGAACCGCGAACCGCAGTGGCGCACGTCGGTGCTCGGCGCAGTGGCGCTCGTCGTCATCACCATCGGGATCTCCGACATGCTCACCCGCTCGAACACGCTTTTCTTGTTCAATGCCTTCACATTGGCAATTGCCGCCCTGTCACTCGTGCCGCTGACGGGCTATGCGGGCCAGATGTCACTCGCTCCCCTGACATTCGCCGGTCTCGGCGCCATCGCCATGTCGAAGCTTCCCGGCAACGGAAGTCTGGTCACCCTGGTGATGACCATCGCGCTCGTCTCCGCGATCGGAGCCCTGGTCGCCCTCCCCGCACTGCGTCTGTCCGGCATCTACCTCGCTTTGGCAACCGCTGCCTTCGCCGTCCTCGTGTCCAAGCTCGTCTTCAATCAGCGCCAGACATTCCAAGGCGGCAACATCGCCGTTCCCGTTCTCGACCTTCCGTTCATCGAGATCGATTCGCCGCGCGGACGCCTGATCCTCATCTCGTTCGCGTTCGCGCTCCTCGGACTTGCCGTCGTGTCATTGCGACGCAGTCGTCTTGGCCGACGACTGATCGCCCTCAAGGACTCTCCCGTGGCCGCAGCGACTCTCGGGATGAATCTCACCGGCTCGAAGCTGTCCGCCTTTGCGATCTCGGCAGGTGTCGCGTCGTGTGCCGGAGCCCTTGCCGGGGACAAGGTGAGCCCACAGCAATTCGACTTCATGCAGAGTCTCCCCATCGTGCTGCTCGCCGTCGTCGGCGGAGTCGGCACCGTGGGCGGTGCGCTGATCGGCGGCATGTTGCTCGGTGGCAATTCGGTCCTTGCCACTGCTGTTCCCGCACTCACGGACATCTCGAAAGTCGCTCCCGGAACGATCGGTGCAACTCTTGGCCGCAATCCCGAAGGCGCTGCCGTCCAAGTCGCCGATGCGTACAGGTCGCTCACCGACCGATGGGGGCTGATCGCGCTTGCCGCTCTCGGAGCAGTCGGAATCTGGGCTCTCGCCAACGCCGAGATCATCTCCCACTGGTCGTTCTTCATCTCGGGAACCGTATGGTTCCTCGCCGTGCTCCCGAATCTCGTCGGCATCGCCGATGCGATCAATGCCCGCCGAGTCGTCGCCGTTGGATTCCTCGGTCTCGGAATGCTCATCTCAGCCGGAGTCGACTGGGAAACCCAACTCGATGCCACCGGCAAACGGCTCGTCGCCGTCATCTTCCTCGTCGGAGTCTTCGGACTCGGCGCCCAGAGAATTCTCGAGAATGCCCCGCGTATGCATCGCCGTTCTCCCGACATGATCGGCATGACGGAGGACCTCACCGACGTCGAGATCAACGAAGCCGAGCGCAAACTGGGAGTCGTTCTCTGATGGCCATTCTCGAAGTGCGCGGTTTGATGATGCGCTTCGGCGGCGTCATGGCCCTCAATGCGGTCGACATGGACGTGCCGACCGGGCAGATCACCGGACTCATCGGTCCGAATGGCGCAGGCAAGACCACATTGTTCAACGTCATCAACGGCATGCTCGAACCTTCGTCGGGAACCGTGCGGCTGAGTGGAGTCGACGCCACTCGATTTCCGCCGCACCGTCGCGCGAAGCTCGGCTTGGCGCGCACATTCCAAAGACTGGAACTGTTTGCATCGCTGTCGGTTCGCGACAATGTGCGAGTCGCAGCCGAATTGGCCGGACGGCGCCACATCAAGCGCGCCGTCGAGCGGATCATCTCGCGTGTCGGACTGATGGACGTGGCTGAGAGGACGGCCGGCGAACTGCCGACCGGATCGGCGCGACTCGTGGAAATCGCTCGAGCTCTCGCAACCCAACCGACGGTTCTTCTCCTCGATGAACCAGCATCGGGACTCGGCGAGTCCGAGACGAAGCATCTCGCCGATCTTTTGCGCATCCTCGCCGATGAAGGTTTGGCAATCCTGCTCGTCGAACACGATGTCGACTTCATCATGAAGGTCTGCGACTCGATCTACGTTCTCAACCTCGGAGAAGTCATCGCCCACGGGACTCCCGAAGACATTCGCAGCAATCCGCTCGTCCTGTCCGCATATCTGGGGGACTCATGACGAGTCCGGTCAGAAACTCCACGAAATCGACACGGACGATTCTCGAACTGTGCGACATCCACGCGGCGTACGGTTCGATCGAAGTCCTCCACGGAGTCGACCTGCGCGTCGACGTCGGCCAGGTCGTCGCTCTCCTCGGACCGAATGGTGCAGGCAAGAGCACGCTGATCAAAGTGGCGAGCGGCCTGATGCTGCCGACCATGGGCAAGGTGCTCGTCGCGGGCCGCAACGTCACGGGAGCAACAGCGAGTGCACTCGCTCGGGCAGGTCTGTGCACCGTTCCGGAGCGTCGGGGGATCTTCCCGAATCTGACAGTGCGCGAGAACTTGATCATGGCGACGTTCAGCGGACACAAACTCGCGAACATCGAAGAGCGTACCTATGCTCGCTTTCCTCGTCTCCAAGAACGTCGCACCCAGATCGCCGGCACGATGTCCGGTGGCGAGCAGCAGATGCTGTCCCTTGCACGTGCACTTGCGACCGATCCTGCGGTTCTTCTCGTCGACGAACTTTCGATGGGTCTGGCTCCCATCATCGTCGCCGAGCTCTACCACCACCTGGCCAACATCGCCTCGGAAGGCGTGTCGATCGTCGTCGTCGAACAGTTCGCGCACCATGTTCTCGGCATTGCCGATCATGTCGTCCTCATTTCCGATGGTGTCGTCAAAGCAGCAGGTCCGGCCTCGCAGATGGGCGACGACGTTCTTGCCGGCGCGTATCTTGGATCATGAAGAAGGGAAACCCCATGAACGAAGACCGAATCCAGACCTTCACCGAAGAGATCGCAGCGATGAAGTTGCGCGGTGCACGTGCCGATCGTGAACGATGGCTGCTCGTCCTCGGTGTGGTCTCGCTCGTGGCAGGTGTGGGTCTCGCCGTCTACGGAGGCTTTCAGGCCAGCGGCACGGCAGTCGCAGCAGACCAGATCGCCTACCTCGCCACTGGAACCCTCGTCGGGCTCGTCCTCGTGGTCGCTGGAACAGCTCTGTTCGTGCGCTACTCGCTTGCTCGCTTCATGCGCTTCTGGCTCGTGCGCCTGGTCCACGAGAACCGGACAGAAACCGACCGGGTCGTGAAGGCGCTGGCCGATATCGAGAAATCTCTCACTCGCTCCTGATCTTTTCGACCCGTGTCGACCCGAGTCGACCTGTGTCGACCCCGTCACGTTCGATCGGCGGGCCTCAACCAGGGAGCTGGCGACAAGTCGGCGTAATCTGTCCCATCATGATTGCGGTGATCGTCGTCCGAGATGGGGTTCTGCCCGCCGGATACGACGAGACCATCTGTGAAGCAGGACGGAATGCCCTGCTCGTCGGGTCACGAGTGCATGACACCCTCGCCGAGGTCGAAAAGGTCGCCACGAGAACGTGGATGCTCGAATTGGATCCGGCCGATGCAACTGCTGGGGATCTTGCTCGGGCAATCGCCGAATGCCTCGACCACATCGCCGGCTCCTCCATGGCCCCTGCCGACCTCGGACATGCCGTGATCCTTCCGGCAAGTCCCGATGGCCGCGACCTCGCACCGCACTTGGCATTCGTCCTCGACCGGCCGTTCCATGCAGGTGCTGTCAGCATCCGTTCGGACTCGGTCGCCGTCTCGCGCCATGGAGGCCTCCATCTCGTCGACGTCCAGCTGCGCAGCCCATTCGTCGCAACCTTGCAGATCGGCATCCGCGGGTCCGAACCGCGAGACGAATCACGAGACGGCGCGCACATCGTCGACGACGTGACCAGTGCCGTGTCTGCGCGAACTGCACGCGTTGCGGAGTCGGTACATCATTCGGTACTCCATTCGGTACTTCATGTCGATGTTCAACCTCCGGACGCTTCGACCATGGATCTGGCAGAGGCTCCGCGCATCGTTGGAGGAGGAGCCGGTCTCACCGATGCTGACGCCTTCGATCAGTTGCAGCGCATTGCAGCCCGACTCGGAGCATCGATGGGGGTCACGAGAGTGATCACCGATCGCGGCTGGGCCGAACACAACCGCCAAATCGGAACAACAGGGATCGTCGTCGATCCAGATCTCTACATTTCTTTCGGCATCAGCGGCGCAGTCCAGCACACGAGCGGACTCGGCCACCCGAATCACATCATCAGCGTGAACACCGATGCTCACTGTCCAATGATGCAGATCTCCGATGTCGCCATCGTGTCCGATGCCAATGACGTCCTCGACGCTCTCGAGACTCTCCTCGCGGAGCCCGAAACGTGATGGCCGTACAGCAGAACGTTTCTCACAACGATGCAGATGTCATCGTCGTCGGTGCCGGACCGGCTGGATCGTGTGCTGCTCTCGCCGCAGCCAAGGAGGGGTTGAGAGTCGTTCTGATCGAACGCGGTCCCTTCCCCGGCAGCAAGAACATGTACGGCGGTGTCGTCTATCCGCGCATTCTCGACGAGTTGGTTCCCGAATGGTGGAGAACCGCTCCCATCCAACGATGGGTCGTGAAACGCTCGACCATGCTTCTGTCCCCGACAGGCGCATTGAACATCGAGTATCGAGGAGACTCCTGGAGTCGGCCGCCCTACAACGGCGCAACGGCATATCGACCCGACTTCGACAATTGGCTGGCCGAACGAGCCGTCGAGGCCGGCGCAACTCTGCTGTGCTCGACAACGGTGACTTCGCTGTTGCGCGATGCCAACGGACGCACCGTCGGCGTCGTCACGGACCGTCCAGATGGCGACCTGCGTGCCCCAGTCGTGATCGCCTGCGATGGCGTGAACAGCTTCATTGCCAAGGAGGCGGGTCTGTATCCGCCAGTGGATCCTGCAAATTTCACGCTCGGCGTCAAAGAAACTCTGTCACTCCCGCGACATCTGATCGACGAGCGTTTCGGAGTGCGCGACGATCAGGGAGTCGACATCGAAATCCTCGGTGGAACTTCAGGGGTCAACGGCGGCGGGTTCGTCTACACCAATTCGGACACGATCTCACTCGGCGTCGTTCTCAAACTGCCCAAACTCGCGGCTCAGTCCAAGCGACCCGAGGAGATCATCGCCGAACTCAAGCGCCACCCGGCGATCGCACCGCTGATCGAAGGAGCGGACATCCTCGAATACTCTGCGCACGTCATCCCCGAAGCCGGCTTGTCGATGATGCCCAAGATGACTGCTGACGGTCTGATGATCGCCGGTGATGCGGCTGCTCTGTGTCTGGCCGCAGGAATTTGGCTCGAAGGCGTCAACTTCGCAATGGCGAGCGGCATGTACGCAGGCCGCACTGCCGCGGCCAGCCATCGCGCCGGCGATGCTTCTCGACGTTTTCTTGCGCAGTACACCAAGGCGCTGAACGGCAGTTTCGTCCTCCGCGACCATCGCAAACTGCGCCACATTCCCGAGCTCGTGCTGTCCGACCGAGTCCAGCACCGCTATCCGGGATTCGTGACAGCGGTCGTCCAACGCATGTTCCACGTCGACAATCCGAGGCCGAAGCCCGGTTTGAGGCACATCGTTCGCGAAGAACGCAAACGAGCAGGGATCAAACTCCGCCATCTCATCCGCGATGGCTGGATCGGCATGAGAGGATTCGGATGATGACACGTCCCCTCAGCACTTCGGCCACTCCGAAGGTCCAGGCCGACACCACCTGGACATCCATCCCCTTCGACGAGCGCATCGGCACTGCCGAATTCCGGATCCACGAGCGCGCACACATCGTCGTCAATGGCGACACGTGCCGCGGATGCAGTACACGTGAATGTGTCGTCGCCTGCCCCGCGAATCTCTTCGTGCCGACGAGCGATGGCGGCATCCTGTTCAACTACGAGAACTGCTTCGAATGCGGCACGTGCTACATGGTCTGCAACAAAGAGGGCGCCATCACGTGGACGTATCCCGAAGGCGGCTTCGGCATCGTCTTCCATCGCACCTGATCGACAATGGAACCATCCTCCCGCGTCATCGCCTGCATCAAATGGGCTCCGCCAGTCAGCTCTGTCGACTTCGCGCCCGATGAACGCTTTGCAGGGATGTCGATGGCCGATCAGGCGGCGCTGGAACTTGCGCTGCGGACGGCAGATGCGACCGGTGACGACGTCGTCGTTCTCACCGTCGGTCCAGCCGGCGCCGACAAGATCGCCCGCGAAGCGCTCGCCAGTGGAGCCACTCGGGCGATCCGCATCGACGCTCCAGCAGACGTGCCCTCCAACGTCGCTGCATCGGCAGCAGCGAAAGTTCTCGGAGAACTCGGCCTCATCCGCCTCGTGTGGTGCGGCGACTACTCCCCTGATCGAGGTTCGGGATCGTTCCCTGCCTTCCTCGCTGCGCACATGAATCTCGAACAGATGCTCGGTTTGATTCGCGCCGAATTCCCGACAACAGGCGCGTTTCCGCTCGAGGTCGTGCGCCGCCTCGACGGCGGACGTCGTGAGCGAGCCATGGTTCGATCGAACGCGGTGTTGTCGGTGGAGGGCTCACTTGCAAAGTTGCGGCGAGCTTCGCTGTCTGGGACTCTTGCTGCTCAGTCCAGAAACATCGACGTCATTGCGTCGGACATGTTCGCGTCGGACATGGCAACTGCCCTCGCAGCTTCCGGGGACAGCCCAGTTGTCCGGCCGTATCGCCCCCGCGCGCGAACGGTGCCGCCTCCAGCGGGCGCAACTCCGCTCGATCGCATTCGCGCAGTGACCGAATCGTCGACCCCCAAGGGAAGCGGGGAACCGGTGGAACTCGATCCCGGACATGCTGCGCAGCTGATCCTCGACCGGCTGCGTGAATGGGGATACGTCGAGTGACGACCGTTTCCGCTTGCTGGAATCCTGCTCGCTGGCACAGCTGACGTGTGATGCCTTCCGATCGACCCACACAGACGAGCCGCGATGTCGCCGGCACTCCAGAGCCACTTCTCGTCGTCGCGCTCGGTTCATGGGAACAACATGGACCGCATCTCCCCCTCGACACCGACACTCGAATCGCCGAAGAGCTGGCTGCACGCTTGATCCGCCATCGACCCGATGCCGTGCGCGGGCCCACGATGGGCGTCTCCTCGAGCGGTGAACATGCCGGATTCGCAGGAACGTTGTCGATCGGCGGACCCGTGCTCACCGAGATGATCGTCGAACTCGTGCGCTCGGCGCACTGGGCAGCAGGCATTGTGATCGTCAACGGCCACGGCGGCAACATCGCCTACTTCGACGAAATCCGCACACGTCTCATGAACGAGGGGCACACGGTTCTCATCTGGTCCCCTACGCTCGTCGATCCGACCGATTCCCATGCCGGGTATGTCGAGACCTCCGTGATGCTGGCAATGGATCCCGACTCCGTGCGAACCGAGGCCATCGAAGCCGGTCCGACAGCGAACCTCGGCGACATTCTCGACGAACTGCGACTTCACGGAGTGCGCTCCGTCAGCCCATCTGGCGTCCTCGGCGACCCGCGACGCGCAGATCCTGCTCTCGGTGCGCAGATCCTGTCGTCCTGGGAGGACAATCTGATTGCTGCGGTCGACGAATGGCGAAGTGCGTCGCACACATGAGACCGCACAGATGAGACCGCACAGATGAGATACGTCCTCGATCCGAGCTGGTGGAGACGAAGCCGACCTGTCGGCGGAGCCCAGGCTGGCGAAACCGTCACCGCAGGATCGCCCGTGCGCATCTTTCGCTTCACATCCTCCGCATCGACATTTCTCGACGACCTCGAATCCGGACAGGACATCGAAACGTCGACACAAGATCTCCAGCGCCGTCTCGTCGATGCGGGGGCGATCCATCCTGTTCCAGTCGCTGACGTGCCCGTCGACCTGGACGATGTGACGATCCTGATCCCAGCCCATGTCGACGATCCGACAGCACTCGAATCTCTTCTCGAAAGCCTGCCGAAAGTCGCATCCGTGATCGTGCTCGATGACGGCTCGCCGTCACCGCTCGAACGCACCGGCAACGAGGCCATCGTTCGCCACGACCGCGCGCGCGGTCCTGCCGCAGCCCGCAATCGAGCACTCGATCTCGTCGACACTGCGTTCGTCCTTTTTCTCGACTCCGATATCGATTTGCCCAGCGATGCCGGAGAGCCTGACTTTTGGGGTCCTTTGAAGTTCCACATGGCTGATCCCCGAATGGCAGTCGTCGCGCCGAGAGTGCGCAGCGTCCCAGGTGCATCAGTGCGTGAGCGTTACGAGGTCGAGCGCTCTCCCCTTGACATGGGCCCGACTCCTGCACGAGTCGCATCGGGCTCGAGGATTTCGTATGTTCCGTCCGCTGCCCTTCTCGTTCGCATGGATGTCTTTCGTTCTCTCGGAGGTTTCGAAGAGACTCTTCGCTACGGCGAGGATGTCGACTTCGTCTGGCGCGCGAATGACGCCGGCCACGTGTGTCGTTACGAACCATCCGTCGTCGTCGGACACACCCCTCGCCCTACATGGCTCGCGTTGTTCGAACAGCGATTCCGCTACGGCACGGCTGCTGCACCGCTCGAATCCAGACATCCAGGAGCGACACGGCCCGTACGTATGAGCAGATGGAGTGCGATCGCACTGGCTGCGACTGCGCTCGGACATCCCCTCATCGCCCTCGGAGTCGCCTCCTCGAGCATCGTCAGGCTTGCTCGACGCCTGCAGACTCTTCCGGATCGATGGCTCCTCGCATGTCGGCTTGCGGGCCTCGGTCACCTATTGGCCGGCCGTGCAGTTCTCGCATCGGCAGTTCGCTCGTGGTGGCCGCTCACCGTCGCAATGTGCATCGCATCGCGTCGCGCCCGCTTCATCGTGTCGGGCTACCTCGCTGCGCGCACGGCGGCACTGGCATTCAGCGACCGTGAAAGTTCACTCGATCCTTTGCGAACCAGCTGTCTCGAGGCTGCAGACGACATCGCCTACGGATCCGGGGTGTGGTTCGCCGCGATCTCGAAGAGAAATGTCCGGTCCCTCGCTGCGCGACTCGACTGAGAAGAGTGTGCGCGTCAATTGGCGCTGGCGGCCAGTCGCCTCGAAATGTCATTGCAGTCCTCGCACACAGATTCGGGAATGAGGCCGATGCGCATCAACTGAGCAAAGATCGCGCACCCGAGGCAGTAGCCGACGAATGCTTCGAGGCTCGCAGCCGCCGTCAGCCCGATCATCACGACGACGGCAACAGTCGTCGAACCCGCAAGAGTCGCGATCAACGCCGTGGCCGAGAACACGAGTCCGATCGCTTGAGCGAACCGTTTCGGCGGACCGGGGACGACCCGACCGCTGCGTCCTGTCACGCGTGCCAACCGCGGTGTCACGATGCGCGTCACCAAGAGGCCGAGCGGGCTGAATCTCGGGCCGGAAGCGACTCGCGCGAGGAAGCCGTAGACGAGAGGCACGAGAACCCACCATTCGCGCACGACGAGGAAAACAACGGACTGCACAACCACTCCGAGGGCCACGAGACGAGCGGAGTTCTCGTCGACCGTGTCGGGGAAACCCAAAATGCGCTTCGACATGCAGGGCAGGCTAGCCCTGAATTCCCGACCTAACAAGTCGTATTTCTGGAGTGCGATCCAGGGGACCACACCCCCGAGACGAACGGGGCCTTCTCGGGGGGCTCGCTATCGTCGTTGAGGTGACCCTGACCCTGACCGTCGACTCCGCGGCCTGGAACAGGCGCGTCGACACCATGGCCGCCCGAATCGACGGTCTCGTGCCGGTGGTCAAAGGCAACGGATACGGATTCGGACGAGACTGGCTGGCCGAACGGGCAGCACTTCTCTCGCCCGCCATGGCAGTCGGCACCGTGCACGAGGTCGAGTCGGTACCGTCGAACTACACGGCCATCGTTCTCACACCGACTTTGTCGGTGCCCGACGATCTGAGACCCAATGCGATCCTCACAGTCGGGTCGTCCGCCCATGTCGAGGCAGCCGCCCGGAGCAGCAGCAGGCGCCTCCGCAGAGTTGTCGTCAAGATCCGTTCGTCCATGAACCGCTATGGCATCGACGCCGCCGACGCTTCGAGCCTGATCGACTCCTGCAGACGAGCACATCTCGACATTGCCGGCGTATCCATTCATCCGCCGCTCGTCGGTTCGACCACCGACCATCGCCACGAGATCGAAGCGCTGATCACGAACTTGGATCCGTCGATCCCGGTGTACGTCAGCCATCTCGACGAAGTCGAGTTCGCGACGTTGCGCGCGAACCATCCCGAGCGAAGTTTCTTTCTCCGCCTCGGCACTTCTCTCTGGCACGGCGACAAGCAGGAGTTGCATCTGACAGCTGACGTTCTGGATGTCCACCGAATCGATGCCGAATCGAAAGCGGGATACCGAGGTCGATCCGTGCAACGCGATTCGCACATCGTCGTCATCGGATGCGGTTCCGCCCACGGTGTCTTCCCTCTCGACGACGGTCGAAGTCCATTCCATTTCGCACGTCGACGACTCGATTTGCTCGAAGCGCCGCACATGCACTCGTCCATGTGCATCGTTCTGCCGGGACAGCCATGCCCGACAGTCGGCGATTCAGTCGACGTGCAGCGTCCGCTGACGACGACTGCCGTCGACGTCGTGCATTGGGCATGACTGTCGACTTCGACAGACCTGCGGCGGGTCGAACCAGAGACGGCCGCCAGAGGATGGTCGGACTCGATGTGGCTCGCGCGCTCGCGCTGATCGGCGTCGTCGTCATGAACTACCACGGCATGATCAGCTACGCCAGCGGAGACGAAACGTCGTCCTCGCTGATCGATCGCATCTTCGACATTCGAACTGGAGTCCTGTCGACTCGCTTCGCAGCTGCCTTCGTTCTCGTGGCGGGCGTCGGCGTGACTCTACTCACCGAGTCGGCCCGAACATCTGGCAACGCGTCGCACATCGTCGATGCCCGTGTTCGACTTCTCCGCCGCGGCTTCGTGCTGTTGATCGCCGGATATTTCCTCGACATGTCCTGGCCGGGAACGATCCTGTTCTACTACGGGATCTACTTCCTCATCGCGGCGTTCATCTTCCGACTGAGCACCCGATCTCTCGTCCTCATTGCCGTCGGGACGACAGCAGTGACACTGGGTGTGTCCACCTGGAGGCGCAGCCGCCTGCTCGACGGCGATGCGACACAGTGGGTCAGCCCGTCGAACATCGAATCAGTCCAGGACATGTTGGCGCGCGCCTTTCTCGGCTACACACATCCCGTCTTTCCCTGGTTGGTCTTTCTCGTCGCCGGCATGGTGATCGGCCGCCATCTCGACCGGTTCGCCTCATTGGGCCGTCGTCCGATCGCGCTCTTTGTCGCATTGATCGCAACGGCGTATCTCGTCACATCCTTCGTTCGCGATCTCGATGTGGACGACCGATCGATCTTGTACGTGCTCACGTCGATGCAACCAGATGAGCGCGGTCTCGCATACATCGTGTCGACGACGTTCCTTGCAGTTCTTGCCTTCGCCGTGATTTCGCGAACCGCCGAACGATATCGATCGACCGCGGCAGTGATCGCACTGACACGAGCCGGACAACTGAGCCTGACGCTGTATCTCGGCCATGTGCTCTTCTACTACGCCTTCGTCGAATGGCTCGACTGGGGCTTCGGTTCCGGACTCGGATCGGCAATCGCGCTCGCTCTCGCCTACTGGGTGCTTGCAATGGCCTTCGGATCGTGGTGGCACCATCGCATCGGTCCAGGGCCGGCAGAGTGGCTCTACAGGCGACTCGGCGGGTGACCTGCACCCGACGATTCAGATCCCCGACGCGTTCAATCCGCGCCAGCCAATGGCAGCAGCGCCGATGAGAGGACTCTGGTCTCCGAGCCGCGCCGGCATGATCCGCGCACCCTTGGTGAATCCGAGTCGACAGTGTTCGTCGAGGACGTCCTGTGCAGCATGGAAGAACGTCGGACCGAACCCGAGTGCGACGGATCCGCCGACGACTGCAACCTTCAGATCGAAGAGATTGCAGACGCTCGCAACAGCGATGCCGACCATCCTTCCGGTCCTCTGCATGGTCTCATAGGCAGGCTGAGTCGGCGATCGACCCGAGATCGACTCGATTGCGGTCCCCGATGCCTCAGCCTCGAGACATCCCCGCGCTCCGCAGCTGCAGCGATGGCCGTCGGGCTGAACGATCACATGACCGATGTGACCGGCGTTGCCCGATGCACCTTCGAGCAGTCGACCGTCGATCACAATGCCTCCGCCCACTCCGGTGCTCACGACCATCCCCAGGAAGTTCGACTCGCCGCGCGCTGCTCCGAGCCAACCTTCGGCAAGAGCAAACGCCTTCGCGTCGAGGTTGCCGAAGACGGGAACGCCGACCATCTCCTGGACTGCAGATCGCAGCGGAAAGTTCTTCCACGCAGGAATGTTGAGCGGCGCAATGCGCTCACAGTTCGGTTCGATCGGTCCTGCCGATCCGATCCCGGCGACGACGATCCTGCCATGATGTCGCTCCGCAGCGCGACTCGTCTGACGATGAACGAGTAGCTCCAGGCTCTCGAACAGGCCCGAGGCGTTCTTGTCCGGATCCGTTCGCACCATGTCCCGGTCCACGAGCTCGCCGCGCCGTGTCACGAGACCGACGGCGATCTTCGTACCTCCGATATCGATGGCAAGCGCCAAATCGCGTGAGTCGGTCATCGATTCGTCAATCGGCAACGCGGCGCGCGTCTTCGATGAGATTGATCTGGTACAGCACCTCATCGAGTGCATCTGCTGCACTGATCGTCGAATACCGCGGCGGATTGTCCGGTGTGCAACAGGCCGGAACGGGTGACAACATCGTCCATGGACGAGGGTGACAGAACTGCACGACGCTGTAGCGCTCTTCTTCGTATCCGGGAGCAGCGATGACTCTGTGCCAGCCGACCGGCAGCACGCCGTTCGTCAGCCGCTCGAGCATGATCCCCGTGTTGATGATGACCTTGCCATCGGGAGGAACGGCATCGATCCATGCTCCGTCGACTTCGACCTGCAGACCCGGCGCAGTCGCACGCGGCAGCGCGGTGATGAGATTGATGTCTCCATGCGCCCCCGCCCAAATGTGCCCGCCTTTGGGAGCATCCTTCATCGAGGGATAGCGGATCGCTCGCGTCAGGGTCGGGCCATCAGTCACCATGTCGTCGAAGAAGGTCTCGTGGCAGCCGATTCCGACGGCGATCACGCGCAGAAATCGTCGTTGCAGATCTGCAATCGCATCGTGGAACTCGTACAGCACTTTCGAGATACCGGGCACTGCTGCATCGGGAAGAAGCTGTTCTGGATAGGAATTCGGAAAACGACGTCGCAGAGGATGCCCCGACGGAATCGGCGACGACCAGTTCAGCATCTCCTTCCAGTCCGGCTTGTCACTGCTGGCAGCCGTCTCGACGAGCAGTCCGGTGTATCCGGTCTGCCCATGGGAGCCCTCGGCTACGAAACGCTTCTTGGTGTCGTGATCCAACGAGAAGAATTCGCGCAACATGCCATACGCGGTGTCGAGCAGATCCTCGGACAGATCGCTGCTCGTGTACACGAACCCTGTCGCAAGACTTCGACGGACACCATCGACCACAGCCCGACGATCCGCGCTCGTCCCGTTCTCGAATGCGAGGAGGTCGACGTCGAGGATCTGATCAGCCATGGATGAAACGCTAACCGGCTAAGCGGCGTTCTTGCTCGCTGCGGAATCCAGAGCCTGACGCAAGTCGTCCCAGAGGTCGTCGGCATCCTCGAGTCCGACACTCATTCGAAGTAGTCCGGGATCGACATGTGAGTCACCCGCGTACTTCTGGCGACGCTCGATCGTCGTCTCCACGCCGCCGAGACTCGTCGCAGGAACCACCAGTTGGACGTTGCGGCACACGTCATCGGCGACGGATGCGCCGCCGTGCACGACGAAGCTCACCATCGGCCCGACACATCTGAGCCAGTCGACTTGCTCGTGATCCTGCAGCTTGCGAGCAAGTGACGCAGCGGTTTCACACGCCGCCCGATACCGAAGAGGAAGAGTTCGCAAACCGCGCAGTGCCAAGAATGCCTCCAATGCTCCCGGCGTCGCTCCCTGCAACGTGCGCGCCGTTGTCAGCCCATCGGCGATGTCGTCGTCTCTCGAGATTGCAAGACCGATCAGAAGGTCGCTGTGACCTCCGATGAATTTGGTTCCCGAATGAAGAACTGCGCTGGCTCCGAAGTCGAGGGGCAGCTGTCCCATCGGCGTGGCGAATGTCGAATCCACCACGGTCCGAACTCCGCGCGCCCGAGCCGCAGCACACAGGCCGACCAGGTCGAGTTCTTCGAGCGTCGGATTCGCAGGCGACTCGAGCCAGAGAATCGTGTCCGGCGGGCAGCGGTCGAGTACTCGTTCGCACTCGACATCGAGATCTTCAGAACCCAGTATCTGCACCGCGAGGTGACCCCGAGACTCCATCTCACCCAGAAGTGCGCGCACACCGAGATAACTGGTGCGAGGAACAAGAACCGTACGAGGACTCAAGGCGAAGATCAGCCCGCTCGCGGCGGCCATTCCACTCGAGAATGCGACACACCGACCGCCCTCGATCTCGCCGATCGCAGTCTCGAGAGCGTTCCATGTCGATGTTCCATGCGTGCGCGCGTAATTCGGTCCGTCGCGAAAGTTCGACGAGAGAACGATCGGCTCGTTCAATGGCTGGCCAGGTCCGACAGGGCGACCGGCGACGACAGCTCGTGTGCGCAGCGTCCACGTCGACTGCGGACCCTCATCTTCGTGCGTCATGAGATCTCGTGTCCTGCGGCGAATATTTCCGGATGGCCACCTGTGTGAATGAACACGATGTCGTCGGCTGCATTCCATCGACCGCGGCCGTCCAGCCCGAGCACACCCGACATCCCCTTGGCCGTGTACACATCATCGAGAATGATGCCTGCCCGACGCGCCGCCCAGTCCTGCGCAGCTTTTGATTCGGGAGTCGGCACCGCATAGTCGGATCCCAGCCAATCGCCTTGCACGATGACGTCGTCGTCACGGACCGATCCCGGCAGTCCCGCCAGATGCAGCGTCTGACTCGCGAGGTCGACGATCGACGGCATTCCCGCGACCACGCCTTTGGCGACTCCGATCGCAATGATTTGCGGCAAATGGCGATCCGGATCGAGCGCACGCAACCATGCCTTGCCTGCCACCAGACCCGCATGAGTTCCTCCACTCGACGACGTCACGACGATCGCGCACGGTCGAATGGAGTTTTGTTCGCACTGATGCATCAACTCTTCGAACGCCACGACATACCCGAGAGCACCATGAGGAGTCGATCCGCCGATGGGAATCGAGAACGTCGTCAATCCTTGGGCCGACAACTCATCCGTCAGCTCTTCGCGTGAGATTTCCAGGACGCCCCATAATTCCGGAGAAGCACCAGTGAAATGCTGATGGGCGCCGAGTCGGTCGGAGAGCAGTTGATTGCCGGTGAAGACGGTAGGTCGGTCACCGGAGAGAACGAGATGGGTCTCGATGCCCATGATTGCTCCGGCTGCTGCTGTCATCCGGCAGTGGTTCGATTGGCTCGCGCCGACAGTGATGAGACAATCGGCACCGGCATCGACTTCAACAACGTGACGATCACCGGCAATGCGTTCCAGTGCCGCGCAGTTGCCTTCGGGCCAGGCGCAAGCGGCGCCGGTTACTTCGAGATCGGCGATGTTAACAAGAACCCGATCATCGACTTCCACAGCGGTTCCTCTTACATCGACTACGATGTCCGTATTCAGG